>JAEEGI010001011.1_pt1 | contig 72615 bp, 76 predicted proteins | sample 8958751 | NCBI WGS metagenome assembly JAEEGI01 (sample SAMN16246545, study PRJNA631951) | gut metagenome | biome: gut microbiome; feature: rumen; material: KS-attached | host: Bos | place: Iran: Karaj | collected 2018-10
CATCCCGGTCGAAGACATCATCATATCCTTAAGCAACAACGGATATGTCAAACGCCTGCCGATCGATACCTACCGCCTGCAGAACCGCGGCGGCAGAGGCGTCAAGGGCATGAGTCTGAACGAAGACGACGTCGTCGATCAGAATATCACGATGTCTACGCACGACTTCCTGCTGATCTTCACCAACAAAGGAAAAGTGTACCGGATCAAAGGTTTCAACATTCCGGAAGCATCCAGAAACGCCAAAGGCATCCCTGTCATCAATATCATCAATATTGATAAAGACGAGAAAGTAAAGGCTCTGGTGCCGATCAACCGTGAATGGGAGGTCAAGGGATTCCTGTTCTTCGTCACAAAGAACGGTCTGTGCAAGAGGGTACCGGCATCCGAATTCGAATCGATCCGTCAGAACGGCAAGATCGCGATCTCACTCAGAGAAGACGACGAGCTTGTTGCGGTCAGACCGACAGAAGGCGACTCACAAATCATCATCGGTGCCGCCAACGGAAAAGCTGTCCGCTTTGATGAAAGAGGCGTCAGACCGATGGGCAGAAACGCTACCGGTGTGAAAGGCATGAATGTGGACGGTTCCGAAGTCATCGGCATGTGTACCGATGCGGAAGGATCAAAGATCCTGGTCGTATCCAAGCTCGGTTACGGCAAGCAGACACCGGTCGAAGACTACAGACTGACATCCAGAGGTGCCAAGGGTGTCAAGACCATCAATATCAATGAGAAGAACGGTGATCTTGTTGCCCTGAAAGCAGTCAACGGCGACGAAGACTGTCTGATCATGACCAACGACGGTATCATCATCCGTATCCATCTGGAGAAGGTGTCGACGATGGGCAGAGCGACTCAGGGCGTCAGACTGATCAAGCCGCAGGAAGGCACAGTCGTATCGGCCGTCAGCGTGATGAGTCACAGCGAAGAAGATAAAGAAGAAGGCGATGAATAATCGCTTTCTTTTTTTTGCTTTCAGCCGATAGAAACCGGTAGACAAACAATGTATAATTTTCTTAAAGATATGTTTATATTAATATATACAGAATTGTTGTTTTCTTATAACGGCAGTTCGAAAGAAGGAGGGGCAAGATGGATCGTGAAGATGAAGTCCTGAACGAAGAATTACCCACTGAAGAAAAACAGGAAGTTCAGGAAAAAAGACAGAAAGAAATTGCGGTGATCAGAAAGATCGTCAGGAAGAAAGAGGAAGAAAAACCCGAGACGATCGAGGCTCCTGCAGAAGAAGCTGCAGTTGAAGAGATTGCGAAAACAAATCCGGAACCGGAGGCCGAAGCAGAGGAACTGATGAACTGTCCGTTCTGCGGAAAGCAGATACCGGCAATCGCCAAACACTGTCCGTACTGCGGTAAGGCGCTCGGTGAAGAAAAAGGCGTCAAAGCCGGGATCAACAAGAAGTGGATACTGGCCGGAGCGATCGCGCTGGCGGCGCTTGCGATCCTTCTGTTTGCGGTACCGGCAATTCAGAAGAGCAGCAAGTACAAAAACGCCATGCAGCTGCTGAACGACGGCAGCTACAGCGAGGCGGCCGAGGTCTTCAGGGAACTGGAAGACTACAAAGACAGCGGTGACTATGTCACTTACTGCAATGCTCTCGATGCCTTCAGTAAGGGAGACCTTGACAAGGCAATCAGCCGTTTTGAAAACGTTCCGGAACTCGGAGATTCCGGGAAGTATATCAACTATATTTCCGGTCTTCAGATTATTTCCCTGGGAAATAATGCATCGGATTATTCTTCTGCAAAAGACATGTTTGCGGCAGCTGAAGGGCTTCTGGACAGCGAAGGTATGACCAGGTACTGCGAAGGCGTTCTTTCGTTCCTGAATGAGAAAGACAGTGATGCCTTAAGTCAGCTGGAAGAACTCACCGAAAGCAAGACTGTCAAAGACGAGTACCTCAACAACGCGTTTGACATCATCCGTTTCCTGAACGCGAAAGCCGCGTTTGATAAAGACGACTACTCTGTGCTGGAAGAATTCAGAAACGTTGCTTCAACTGACAACTCCCTGGTGTGCTACAAGGCGGAGGATTATGTCAACTATATCGAAGGCAAACAGTTCTATGATCAGGAACTTTTCTACAGCGCCGTATCCCGTTTCAATAAATGTTACGATTTCAAGGACGCGGCAGAGCTGGCAGAATCCTGCCATCAGGAAAGACCTTCCTCCGGCATCATCTACCGCAACACCACCTCAGGATCCGTCAGTGTCACCATCTATGACACAAAGGATGATGAGGATATGTTCGTTAAGATCTATGACAGCAACGATGTGCTGGTAGAATCACTCTATATCCGTGACGGCGCATCAGCCACTGCTTATTTCCAGGGCGGTAAGTTCAGAATGGCGATCGCCTACGCCGAAAGCGAGTACTGGTACGGACCGAACGAAGCCTTCGGTTCCATGGGCACTTACCAGAGACTGCTCTTAAACGGAAACGACGAGTACTACAGCTTCCCGGGCGGAAATTCATATACTCTGAAATTTAATGTCAGCAACGGAAACGTTGACCACAAATCAAGCAACTACGGAGATTTCTGATGAAAGAATGTAAGTATTGTAAGACACAGAACAAAGACGATTATATCTACTGCATGAACTGCGGCAGAAAACTATCTGATGAACAGGGCAGCAGATCGATACCCGCTTTAAAAGGAGTTGAGCTGAACAAGAAGACGATAGTTATTGCCGCGGCAATACTGGCTCTGCTGGCAGGAGGCATCTTCTGGCTCACTTCTTCCGGCAGCGGCGGAAAGAAAACAGACTATCTGTTCCAGCAGGATAAGGTCCAGCTTATTCAGGGAGACAGCGGCCTGTACCTGTTTGAAGGAAGCACAAAGAAAGCGGAGCTGGAAGGCGTAACAGCCAAAAACACCAGACGCAGTCTCGACAACAAAACCCTTCTGATCCAGGGCAAGACCGAAGAAGAAAGCAACATCTATGTCTATAAAAACGGCAGCGTCGATCTGATCAGCGGCACTTATGACAGCTATACGCTTTCTGACAGCGGAGACGTTGTTTACTACACCGATGCAGAAGACGGATCCGTTCATCTGTATCAGGTGAAAAACAAGAACGATAAAGCCGTGATAACTGACGAAGAAGCGATCGCCCGCTACGGCGACCACGTCCTGTCTTATACCGGATCGACGATGGCTTATGTCAGCGAAGAAGAGGAAGGGACAAAAGTCCATGTCTGTTCTTCAGGCGACCACGTCCTTCCGATCGATGACATCAGCGGACTGATCGCTGTTTCGGAGAAAGGGGAAGTCTATTACACCGATTCAAACAACAGGCTGATGGTATGTAGCGGTAAAGGCGAATCACTGATCAGCGATTCCCTTGATTTCATCTGCGCTAACCTCGATTATTCTCAGATCCTTACCTGCGACAGTGAAGGTTTCGTTATTTATGAAGGCGGCAAGACCAGAAGCGGAACGTTCGGGGAAAGCGGAGGCATTTACGAGATCATCCTTCCGACAGGGGTACCGGTAATCAGCTACACCAATTACACCGCCGGCAGCAAGACACAGACGCTGTATCATTTCGCCATCGGCGATTTCAAACAGCAGTATATGACAACAGCGGACGGAGCACTTGTCCGCTTTGACAAAGACCTGAACATGGAGGTCATCAGCGAAACCGTTTATGATCACGTCGTCAGCAAGGACGGAAAAACATTGTTCTGGCTGGATGAGAATTATCTTGTCCATAAGTACAACGGCAGCGACAGCGAATTCTTCTGCAACGAAGAAGGCGTCTATGAACTCTATGACTGGGACGAGACGGGCAAGGTCCTGTACTACTTCAGCGCCAAAGGAGAATTTGCTTACAGCGACGGAACAAGCGAGACCGTCGCAGGACCGTACTATCCGGAAAGATATATCCTGGGAAATGACGGATACTTCTATTTCAAGGACGGAAAAGCGCTCATGGCTGTGAAGAAAGGAACAGAACCGTTTGAAGTGGCTGAATGCTATTCCTCCGGAACATCTCTCAGTGAAGAAGAATTCTTCAGCAGGGAAGGCATCGGATTCAAAGGCTCAGACAAAGAGATCTATTTCGCCAGAAACGGAGAAGCCGTCAGACTGGATACCGGAGAGAACGAATCCATTACCTAGGAAATCATACGGTTTCTGTACTGATTCATGATAATTTGTGTTAGTATTGAAATGTAAAAGTTAAGGACAAGTAACTGAGCAGAAGCTTGCAGAGAGATAAGGGCCGGTGAAACTTATCAGTGAATGCTCAGCGAATCTACCTTATGAGGTGTCCCAATCAGACACGTAGTCCTGCGTTAAAGGAAAGAGTTATAAGAAAAGGTGGTACCGCGCATCCTGCGCCCTTGTATATCACCTTTTTATTTTTCAGGAGGGGAATATGATCGACATTAAATTAATCAGAGAAAATCCGGAACTGGTCAAGGAAAACATCAGGAAGAAATTCCAGGATGAGAAACTGGTACTGGTCGACGAAGTAAAAGCGCTGGATGAAGAGTACCGCGCACTGCGCACAAAAGCTGATGAACTCAGGGCTCAGAGAAACAGCGCATCCAAGCAGATCGGTGCCCTGATGTCCCAGGGAAAGAAAGAAGAAGCTGAAGAAGTCAAAGCCAATGTCAAACTGATCGGCGAACAGATCGAGGAATGCGAACTGAAAGAACCGCAGCTGGAAGAAGAGATCAGACAGAGGATGCTGGTGATCCCGAACATCATCGATGCATCGGTCCCGATTGGCAAAGATGATTCTGAAAACGTTGAGATCGAACAGTTCGGCACCAAGAGATCGTTTGACTACGAGATCCCATATCACACAGATATCATGGAGAGTTTTGAAGGCATCGACCTTGATTCGGCCCGCAAGACTTCAGGCAACGGTTTCTATTATCTGACCGGCGATATTGCCAGACTGCATTCATCGATCCTGGCATATGCCCGTGACTATATGGTCAACAAAGGCTTTACCTACTGTGTTCCGCCGTTCATGATCCGTTCGGAAGTTGTCACCGGTGTCATGTCTTTCAAGGAAATGGAAAACATGATGTACAAGATCGAAGGGGAAGACCTCTATCTGATCGGTACATCCGAGCACTCCATGATAGGACGTTTCATCGATACGATCAACGAAGAATCCAAATTGCCGATGACATTGACTTCCTATTCTCCGTGCTTCCGTAAGGAAGTAGGCGCGCACGGCATCGAAGAAAGAGGCGTCTACAGGATCCATCAGTTTGAAAAACAGGAGATGATCGTCATCTGCAAGCCGGAGGAATCCATGGACTGGTACAACAAGATGTGGAAGCTGTCGGTAGATCTCTTCCTGTCGCTGAACATTCCGGTCAGGACCCTGGAGTGCTGCTCGGGCGATCTGGCAGACCTGAAAGTCAAGTCCTGTGACGTTGAGGCCTGGTCTCCGCGCCAGCAGAAGTACTTTGAGGTATGTTCCTGCTCGAACCTGGGCGAAGCGCAGTCCAGAAGACTGAAGATCAGGGTCAAGGGCGAAAACGGCAACTATTTCCCGCATACCCTGAACAACACCGTCGTCGCTCCTCCGAGAATGCTGATCGCTTTCCTGGAAAACAACTACAACGAAGACGGATCCGTCGATATTCCGGAAGTTCTGCAGCCTTACATGGGCGGACAGAAGAAGATCGTCAGGAAATAAAACCAGAGGAATGTTTCACGTGAAACATTCCTTTCTTTTTACAAACAATCGACACAAAGGGCTGAAAAGCCCTTTTCAGATGTTTCACGTGAAACATAGTGTACAATTGAGATATGATCAAGGCTGTTTTATTTGACTATAACGGAACACTGTTTGAAGACGACGAGATCAACACAAAAGCCTGGAGAGCCACCGTAGAGGAGCTGTCGGAAGGAAAGCTTAATTTTGAAGCCCTGTACGGATTGTTCATCGGTGCCCGCAACTATCTGTTTGTGGAAGGGTTGTTTGAAAAACTCGGTCTGCCGCACGATGAAGAAAAGATTATGTACTGGTCCATCCGCAAGGAAACAGAGTATTATCAGCGCTTCTGCCGCGAATCCGGAAGAAGCGCAATGACTGCCGGAGCTGAGGAATTGCTGGATCTTCTGAAAGAAAAACAGATCCCTATCAACATGTGTACAGCATCCCTGGATGTCAATGTTGATTTCTATTTCGAATTCCTGCACCTTGAAAGATGGTTTGACAGAGACAGGGTTGTTTATGATGACGGGGTTTCCTATGATAAAAAAGACATGTATCTGAAAGGCGCAGAAAGGCTTGGAGTGGATATAAAGGAATGCCTGGTCTTTGACGATTCTCCGACATCAATCAGAAAAGCTGCTGAAGCCGGCTGCAAAAACATCGTCATTATCAAAAAACCCAACAATCCGGACCTGCCGCAGATCAGACAGAAGATCAGGGATTTCACTGAATTTGACCGCAGCCTGCTGAAAGATCTCTTATAAAACAGGCGGATTGAAAGAAAAAGCATCTTAAGTTAAAATAAAGACGGTACAACAATCATGTTACTAACTTGGTCAGGTGCGGAAGCAAGCAGCCATACGAACCTCTGTTTGTGTGTACCATTTTTATTATGGAAAAAGAAAAATACATGATGCTCGCTTATAAAGAAGCGGAAAAAGCGTTTGAAGAAGATGAAGTGCCGATCGGCTGTGTGATCGTCAGGAACGACAAAGTGATCGCCAGAGCCCACAACAGGAAGGTGCGCAAAGACTGTGCCGTCTTTCATGCGGAGATCGAGTGTATCAGAAAAGCCTGTAAAAAACTGGATAACTGGAATCTGAAGGGCTGTGACATCTATGTGACACTGGAGCCCTGTCTGATGTGTACAGGAGCACTCATCAACTCCCGGATAGATAAAATATATTTCGGATGCCGGGACCCGAAAGGGGGAGCCCTCGTATCCAACCTGAACATCTATAATGTTAAAAACATCAATCACTATCCCGAAATTGAGGAAGGGCTGATGAAAACGGAATGTTCACAGATCCTGAAAGACTTCTTCAAGACAAAGAGATAAACAGAAAGAAAAACCGCTTCTGTATATCAGGAGCGGTTTTCTTTCTGTGTTTCTGCGATTTCGTGAACGTATTGCGAGAATTCTGCCGATCTTGATTCCAGAAGACCGTGCGTCCCGTCCTTCATGACGTACATCTTTTTATAAGGAGCCCTGACTTTCTCAAAATACTCACAGGCCAGCTCAAAGTTGGTCTGATAGTCGATATCGCCGTTGATGTTGTAATACGGGATCTGATATTCATATCTGCCGAAGAGCGAGAACTTCTTTAATCCGTTGGACATGAAGCCGAAATAGGGATTCAGACTTCTTCTGAGGTTCAGAACATAGTCCAGAATATCTTTCAGGGAATAATACGGGTTGAACAGAACGGCCGCGAACATGTTGTAGTCGGTTCCGTCTTTCATCATGTCGTAGTGATATTTCTTCATGAGCTTGTTGCGAGCCGTAACGTAGTCCATGTCCATGCCTTTTTCATAATTCAGTTTTGCTAGCAGTTTTTCCGCGTCTTTATCTCCTTCCGCCCATTTCCTGGCGGCCTGTGCAAAACGGATCTCGTTCTCGTCGATGTCGATACACTGACCGGTCCCGATAAAAGCTTCATAATATTCGGGATACTCCAAAGCCAGATTGGCTCCGAACATGGAACCCCACGAATGACCCAGCAGCGTCAGTTTGTCTTTGGAAAGATGTTTCAGCAGGAACTCAGTCATTTCTTTTCCGTCTTTCATCATGCCGTCATGTGTGATCGTTTCGACTTCGTGAGCCTTGTCAAAGCTCTTGCCGGCATTACACTGGTCCCAGGTCACAACCGTATAGACATCGCTCCACTTGCGGGTAAACGCGTAATCATACGGGCTGGTCGCCGATCCCGGCCCGCCGTGGAGATAAAGCAGGACCGGATTGTTCAGATCCCTGCCGTAGATGCTGATCCACTGTTTTGTGCCGTTGATGTCGACATACATCTCTTCGCTGATCCCGCCTTCAGGAACCTTTTGATTTTTTGCTTTGCCGATATACCTGATCAGGAAAAAGAGAATAAGTATCAGAATAAGTATCAACATATAAAACCTCCGATCAAATGTTTTCCAAGGAAATTATATGACACGATACAGCCTCAGGAAAAGACTTTGTTTTCTTGTCTGTTTTGTAAAGGAAACACGCTATTTATTGGGTTATAATAATGGTATGGCATACCAGGTACTTTACAGAACATACAGACCCGCAAAATTCTCCGAAGTCGTCGGACAGGATTATATCGTCAGGACTTTAGTCAACGCGATCCGCAGCAACAAGATCGCTCACGCGTATCTTTTCGCCGGACCAAGGGGCACCGGCAAGACTTCGGTCGCGAAGCTGTTCGCCAAAGCCGTCAACTGTCAGGCTTTCACAGAAGAGTCCTGTGACAGCTGCGCCAACTGCAGAGCCTACCTGGAAGGAAACCATCCCGACATCATCGAACTGGATGCCGCCAGCAACAACGGCATCGACGATGTGCGTCAGATCATTGAACAGGTACCCTATGCACCGATGCTGGGGAAATACAAGGTATATATCATCGATGAAGTACACATGCTGTCGACGCAGGCTTTCAATGCGTTATTAAAGACACTGGAAGAACCGCCCGCTCATGTCATCTTCATCCTGGCAACAACCGATCCGCAGAAGATCATCCCGACTGTCCTGTCGAGATGTCAGAGATACAATTTCTCCAAGATCAATCTCTATGAGATCAAAAAGAGAACGATGGAGATTCTGCAGAAAGAGAACATTCCTTTTGATGAAAAGGCCGTTGAAGAGATCGCAAGAATGGCTGAAGGCGGAATGAGAGACGCCCTGTCCCTGCTGGAGCAGTGCCTCTCCTACAATCCGGAAGCGCTAAGACTCGAAGATATCGAACACATCTTCGGACTGACTTCCACACCGGATGAGGTAGATCTTTATCTCAGAGTTCATGACCGCAAAGTCAGTGAGGTCATCGAGAAGCTGCGTGCGATGTATATCAAGGGCAGCGACACCAGAAGGCTGGCGCTGGACCTGCTGGAGATCGTCAAGGACGCTCTGATCTATTCCGATCAGGGTAAAGAACGGCTGATGAACAAGCTGACAGCACTGGAGGCACAGACGATCCTGAACAGGATCCCGCCTGCTGCGCTGTTTGCGGATGCCAAAAACCTGGAAGAATTAATTTCCCGGGAAAAGCAAAGCCAGAACTTCCTGACATATCTGGAACTTTCCCTGATCAAGATATCGGAAAGCGACGGAAGCAGGGAACCATATAAAGCAGCGGTTCCTGAACCTGCTGAAGAAAAAGCAGAAACAGAAGTGATAAAAACCGCCGAACAGCCTGCCGAGCCGGAAAAGACAGAGGTACCGGATGCAACAGTCGTCGATCCGGATATCGACTTCCTGCTGGCGATCCTTCTGGATGCCAACAAAGATCTGAAGATCGCTGACCAGATCATCTACAACAAGCTGGACCTTTATGCCTATGAACCGGAAAAGAGAAAGTTCTATCAGCTGCTGATCGGCACCGAACTCTTCGCCTCAAACAAGGACGCGATCATCGTCTCCGGCAACAGAAGCCAGGCTGACAGCATCAACACCAGATCACTCAATGAGGAACTTTATCAGTTCGTCAACAGGGAATTCGGCATCGACAAGATGATCTACGCCATCGATCAGATCAGAAAGAACGAACTGATCAACCTTTACAAAAAGACGCCCGCTGACCGCAGGAACAGACCGGTCTATGTGGAAAAATACAAAATTGCAGAAAAAAGAGAAGCAACACCGGAAGAAAAACTGATCGGTCTTTTCGGTGATGCAGTGAAAGTTGAGGAATGATATGGATATCAATAAACTGATGCAGCAGGCACAGGCCATGCAGAAACAGCTGGAAAAAGCAACGGAACAGATCAACGGGATGGAGTTTGAAGGAAGCGCCTCAAACGGTCTGGTCAAGGTCGTTGTCAACGGCGAAAACAAAGTCCTGTCTGTTTCAATCGATCCGGAGATACTCAATCCGGAAGACAAAGAAATGATTGAAGACATGATCATGATCGCTGTCAATGACGCGATCGGAAAAGCGGAAGACACCAAGAAAGAAAGGCTCGGTTCCATGGCAAGCGCGATGGGACTGCCTGTCAGATAGAAATGTATCCTGAGAAATTTGAAGAACTGATCGCTTTGTTTGAAAAACTTCCCGGCGTCGGCAGCAAGACTGCCCAGCGCTATGCTTTTGTGTTGCTGGAAAAAGATAGGGAAGAGATCGCCAGGGCAGCCAACATCTTGAATGGGATCGGCGAGATCAGAAAATGCCGCATCTGTGGTTTTCTCAGCGATGATGACGAGTGTGCCTTCTGCAAGGACGGCAGCCGTGACCGCTCACAGATCATGGTCGTTGCCTACCCGCAGGATGTCGTGGCCATCGAAAAGACCGGTTCCTATCAGGGAACGTATCATGTGCTCGGCGGGCTGATCTCTTCTTCCAAAGGGATCTATCCGGAAGATATCAATATCGAAAAACTTCTGGAAAGGATCAATGATGATGTAAAAGAAGTGATCATCGCCACCTCCCCGACGATGGACGGAGAAATGACGGCCTTATATCTGGATAAGATACTGAAAGACAGAAACATACTGGTGACCAGGCTTGCCCACGGTCTGCCTATGGGTGCGTCCCTTGACTATGCGGACGACCTGACGCTGATCAAGGCGCTGGACAACAGAAGAAAGATAGAAAGTGACTAGACTCTTAACCGTATACGATGATGTAGATCCTCTCAACAACGTGATCAGCGCCCTGACGATGAAAGCTGAAAAGGTTTTTTATGTCTATCACCACGATGTATCCGAGTACTGTTTTGACAATATCCGCAAGGTACTTGAAAAATACAACGGAGTCAGGGCTGAATTCATCAAACTGACTGACGATGACATGCAGATCAGTGAAGTGCTGGATAAAAACAGAGGCATCATCATCGATGTCGGCGGAGCCAGATACCTGTCCCTGCTGCTGTTTGAGATGACGAGAAACAGGAACAACCAGATCATCTATTATGACGATGAAGAAAACTGCATCAAGGATTACAGGACACACACCGTCATTACCAAAGATGTATTCAAGCTGCAGATCGAAGATGTACTGAACCTGCGCGGCGGTGAGATCAGGGAATACATGCACCGCAGTGCGACCGACAGAGAAACGAAGAAAGCGCTGATCGCTCTGGTCGAAAACAACATGGACAATTACGCCAGCTTCGTGCGTTATGTGAACAAAGTCAACTCGATCATCTCCAACCGCGACTATATCGGCTCCGGCTGGTACCAGCTGAAAAAGAGCGATGTGAACGATCTGACGTCTGATGATGCTTATAACAGAAGCCGGGAGATGTTTGAGATCGACAGGAACGACCGGCTGAAATTCAAGACAAAGAAATTGAAAGAGATGATATCGGTAGCCGGTGCCTTCTTAGAAAACTACCTCTATCTGAAGCTGGATGAATCGGGCCTCTTTGATGACATCAAGATGAGCGCCGTGATCGATTTCTCCGATGACAAATATGCCTACCCGGTCAGATGCGAGATCGACTGCCTGATCATCAAGGACAACCGCCTCCTCTTTGTTTCCTGCAAATCTTCAAAGGCAGACACCACGACACTCAACGAGATCTATGTACACAACCACCGCTTCGGCAACGCCCTGTCGCTGCCGGTGCTGTGCATCTGTGAAGAGCTGGACCGCAAGTACCCGAGCACTTACGCCAAGGGCGAAGAGCTGGGTATCTTCATCGTAGACCGCTCTTCTTTCCTGGGCGGCAACATCAGTAAAGTCTTTGCGTCGATACTGGACGGAACATATGTTTATGATGATGTGACAAAAATATAGCGAGGTCTAAATATGTCAGCCATAGCTTACATTACCGATTCCAAAATGCTGGAGCTGCATCGTCTGAACAATCACAGGACGATCAATTTCTGGCGGCCTTCCGGAAACATCAATTTCACCGAGTTCGGTGAAGGCGATCTGCTTTTCTTTCTGTCAAAAGACAAGGAACACCGCAAGGGAAAAGAAAAAGGCATCGTCGGTTTCGGCAGGATGGTGAGCTTCTCTGTGACAAGCGTCAAGACGATGTGGGAACGCTACGGCATCTATAATGGGTACCGGGATCTGGACGAATTCAAGGAAGCGATCCTGAGGGTAACAAAAGACAGAAAGCTTCCCAACAAGATCGCCGGCTTCTATCTGGAAGACGTGACTTTCTTTCAGCCGGTCTATCTCAGTGAATGCGGCATGAAGATCTCTTCCAATGTGGAATCCTATATTTACCTCAAGCCGGAAGAAGTCGTCGTCCGTCTGCTGGATCTGGCAAAGGAATCAAAAGACCTCTGGAGCGATCTCAACAACAACGAGATCATCGACAGAGAAAAGCTGCTCTATGTTTTGGGCGCAGCACACAAACTGATCGGCGACATCCCCGACAGCGAAAAAGGATACAAGCGGGCAACAAGGATCCTGAAGCAGTTCAAAGAAAGCAACGAGGGATACGAATTTATCAGAGACTCCCGCAGCGAACTGTATCGGATCGGGAAAAACAGCCTGGACATCGTCTTCTATTATGATAAGCAGACTGATGAGAGGCTCCTGATCGGACAGGCGCAGCTTTACCGCTATCATCTCTCTTCCCTGAACAAATCAGACGTACCGGTCCGTTTCCTGACCAGCGACAGGAACGAGCGGGTGGAATATTATATGAACGCCTTATTATGAACACAGCAACCTTTTCTTCCATCATCGGCATCATCACTATGACGCTTTCGCTCCTGATCTACGAACTGGCGCCTTTATGGCTTGTCCTGGATCTGATCGGAATGACTGCGGCTTTCATCGGGTTAAAGAAAGGGGACAGAAACTGCAAGACCGGAATGATTCTGTGCGGTGCTGCCGCCTTATTCTCGTTCAGTTCAGTCCTGATCATGTTTCTGGCAAACAGATAAATTTTCTCTTGTCTATTTGAAACAAGAAGCATAAAATAAATTTAAATACTGAGAAACGGAAGAGTAGATGAAGCAGAAGCATATCAGAGAATCCGGGAGGGTGCGATCCGGAGATGCGGACTTCATTGAATTCACCGTTGAGTCGGACTTTGAATCCACAGTAGAAGTTTCCGGTTGTCACCGTTAAAAGACAGGATCATGTTGGTGATCGAGAGGCTATGAGAATAGCGAATTAAGGTGGTAACACGGCAAGTCGTCCTTAGGGAGGACTTTTTTGTTTAAGGGGGTAAGCTATGGAAAAAGAAAACAGAATGGAAAAGCGCTACGGTCTGCCGACTGCGCTGTCGATGGTCATCGGCATCGTCATCGGATCGGGCATCTTTTTCAAGGCAGTCAAACTACTGAAGCTCACAAACGGTTCGATGAAAGATGCGCTTCTGGTCATCGGGGTCGTAGGTGCGATCTGCATCGTCTGTTCGCTGTTTTTTGCGAACATGGGCAGAGAGTATGTCCACTGCAACGGCCTGGTCGACTATGCGGAAGCGCTGATCGGCGAGAAGTATGCCTACTTCATCGGCTGGTTCATGGCGATCTTCTACAATCCGATCATCGGTGCGACGCTCTGTTACATCGGTGCCAGCTATGTGTCGCTTCTTTTAGGCAAGGAGATGTATGGTCAGACGACGCTCGGCTTCTCGATCCTCTTCTTAGTTGTACTGACGGTACTGAACATGCTGTCACCGAAACTGGCAGGAAAGTTCCAGGTATCCACCGCTGTCATCAAGTGCATCCCGTTAATCCTGATGTCTGTCGTCGGTATCATCATCGGTTTAAGCAACGGCAATTGCGCAGCTGCTCTCAACAGCGTCATTGAAGAAGGGTCTTCCGGAGGAATCCTGGCCGGCGTCTGCGCGTTCGCTTTCTCCTATGAAGGATGGATCGCTTCCGCAGCTATCAACTCCGAACTGAAGAATGCCAAGCGAGATCTGCCGCTGGCTCTGGTCATCGGCTGTATCTTCTGCACCCTTTTATATATGGCATATGTCCTGTCGATGTCGGCAACCCTCTCAACACAGGAGATCGTTGCGGCCGGAGACAGTCTGCCGGTACTGGCGTTCGGCAATGTGTTCGGCAACGCCTTCTCCAGCATCATCCTGGTATTCATCATCATCTCCTGCCTGGGCACTGCCAACGGCATGATACTGTGCACGATGAGATCGCTTTATTCTCTCGCAATCAGAGGACTGGGTCCGATGCCCAAGGTACTGGCTGATGTGGATAAGGATACCGGCATGCCTTTAAAGAGCTGTATCGCCGGACTGGGTCTCCTCGGTTTCTGGCTCTTCCAGACATCAACGCTCTTCTTCCAGGGTCCGCTGGCCTTCAACGGCACCGGCAATCCGGAATGGCTCCTGGCCTGGGAAGCAGATGAGATCTGCATCATCACACTCTATGCCCTATATGTACCGATGTTCATCTTCGTCATGATCAAAAAGACCAACTACAATTTCCTGCAGAGATACGTCCTGCCTTTGCTGGCGATGATCGCTTCGCTGTTCATGTGCTACTGCTGCTATATCAGCTACGGCGCAAAGCAGGTGCTTTACTATCTGGTCTTCTTTGCGATCATCATGGCTGTCGGCATGTATCTGATGAATTCGTCAAAGAGGAAAAAATAATATTTGAAAAACAGCGTGGTTAGGTGAACTAGTAAGATAAAAGTAGACACAGGAAAAAGTCATATAAGGCTTAATCCCAAGTCTGCTTTTTCTTATGATTGAATTGAAAGGAGGAATCATTGTGGGAAGACCCAAAGGAAGTAAGAACAGGAAGTATTCTTATGAATTCAAACTGAAGGTGATCAAAGAGTATCTGGAAGATCATCTGTCGCTGCTTGAATTGGAAGAGAAGTATGGCGTAGTTCATAGTGTGATAATCCAGTGGACCAGACTTTACAATGAGGGATTATTAAAAACCGGAAGGAAGAGGACAGGCAATCCCTTTTCAGCTCTGCACACATCGAAGTCGCTGTCCAGAGAAGAAAGACTGGAACTGGAGAACCTGAAGCTGAAGATAGAGAACGAGAGATTAAAAAAAGGATACACGGTAAAAGGAGGTGGTGCAGGAAAGGAATACGTTTCTATCTTCGATGCGAATACGGGATCATCAGAGAATTGAGTAAGGATTATCCTGTAAAGTATCTGTGCGAGATTATGTCAATCAACAGATCAGGATACTACAAATGGCTGAAAAGAGACATAAATAATTATGAAAGAAACAGAAATGATCTGGCTGTTCTGATCAAAGAAGAACACAGTATCCATCCTTCCTACGGATATCACGCCCTGGCCAAGGTGATAAGAGACAGAACGGGATGGCTGTTCAGTGACAATCTCTGCCATAAAGTGTGTAAATATGAAGGGATAAAGTCGAAGTGCCGTCACTATCAATGGAGTAAGCCGGGCAGAGAACATATCGTGTTTGAGAATCTCATACACAATAACTGGCATACGACAGGTCCCTTACAGAAGATCGTAAGCGATATGACGGTCATAAGACACAGAGGGAAACAGTACGAATGGACGTTCTTCCTGGATACATACAACAACGCGATCATAGCTTCCGGTATCTCTTCTAGACAAGGAGATCCAAGACCGTATTATAACTGCAGAGACAAGCTGCTCAATCTACTAAAAAAGGAAGGTACAGCTGAGCCCGTCTACTTCCACACAGACCAGGGCGCAGTATACTCTTCCGCAAGCTTTAACCAAGCTCTACTTAATCATAACATCATCCGGTCGATGTCGAGAAGCGGAACACCTACTGACAATCCGGTCATCGAATCCATGAACGGCTGGATCAAATCTCAGATATGGACAGATTACAGGATAAACGACTATGACAGCATCTATAAATTCATAGATCACTACATACATTACTACAACCATGAAAGACCTATGTATAAGCTCAATTACAAAAGCCCTGCGGAGTATACGCTCTCACAGGGCTTCAGACTGACTTTTTAGAACTGTCTACTTTCCGTTGACAAGTTCATGGTTAGGCGCTGTTTTTCATTAGCCTGTTTCCTGACAGATTATAATGAATATAAAGGTAAATGATATGGATAAACAATTATTCTCACAGGCAATCGCAAAATATCTTGCGGGTGTCGTTCTGGTAGGGGTACTGATCTTTCTTCCGGCAGGCACGCTTAACTTCCGCAACGGCTGGATCCTGATGGCTATCCTGTTTGTGCCGATGTTCTGCGCCGGGATGGTTATGCTGTACAAAAGTCCCGATCTTCTGAGAAAAAGACTCAATGCCAAAGAAAAAGAGATGGAACAGAAAACAGTCGTCGCCCTGAGCGGACTGATGTTCCTGGCGGCCTTCATCCTGGCAGGACTGAACTACCGTTTCAGATGGACGACACTGCCTGATGCCGTCATTTATATTTCGGCCGGACTTTTCCTTCTCTCTTATGTCCTGTATGCAGAAGTGATGAGAGAAAACGCCTATCTGTCCAGAACGATCGAGGTACAGGAAGATCAGACGGTCGTCGATACGGGACTGTATGGTATCGTGCGTCATCCGATGTATGCCGCAACTCTGCTGCTGTTTCTGTCGATGCCGCTGGTACTGGGGTCGCTTCCTTCCTTTGCGGTTATGCTGGCATATATCCCGATCATCGTCAAAAGGATCCTCAACGAGGAAGAGGTACTGGAAGAGGGCCTGAAGGGATATAAGGAATATAAAGAAAAAGTCAGATACAGGATCATCCCGTTTGTCTGGTGATGTTAAAATAGAATTGAAGAAAGCATAAAATCATACGAAAGGTGAACGCTATGAAAATACTGTTTGTTACCAGTGAATGTGCACCGTTTTCCAAATCCGGCGGACTGGCCGATGTCGCCTTTTCTTTGCCGCCTGCTTTGGCAAAGACCGACAATGAAGTCGAGATCATCACGCCTTACTACAAATGTGTGAGAGACCGTTTTGAAAAAGAGATCAAATATGTTTCTTCACACAAGATCGCTCTGGGCGAAAAGACACCGGACTGCGATCTGTACAAGGGAAAGCTGTCAGGCGTGACTGTCTGGTTCGTCGACAACAAGTATCTCTTTGACAGAGAAAAGCTCTACGGCTATGACGATGACAAATACCGCTTCGCCTTTTTCTCCAAAGCCGTCATCGAACTGATGGACCAGCTGGATTTCATTCCTGACATCCTGCACTGCAACGACTGGGAGAGCGCTCCGGCTGTCATCTATCTGAAAGACGACCAGGCCAGAAGGGCACAGTACAGAAACGTCAGGACTGTCTACACCATTCACAACATCGCCTACCAGGGACAGTTCGGTGAAGATGAATTGACGACGACCTTCGGCCTGGACAGAGGGTGGTATGACGGCGGTCTCGGTTATATCTATGAAGGCAGAAGAGACATCAACCTGATGAAAGGCGCGATGCTGATGGCGGACGCGGTATCGACTGTATCCCCCACCTACGCCAGAGAGCTGCATACACCGCAGTTTGGCAAAGGTCTGCAGGGCGTCTGTGACATCGTCGAATCCAAGATGTACGGCATCCTCAACGGCATCGACCCCGATCACTATGATCCGGGCAAGGATCAGCGCATTCCCGCCAACTTCACTGCCAAAGACAAATCAGGCAAGGAGATCTGCAAGGAATACATTCAGGAACAGTTCAAGATCAAGAAAGAAAAGAACTGGCCTCTGTTTGCGGTGGTCGCCAGGCTGGTCGAACAGAAAGGCGTCGATCTGATCAGGGAACTGCTTCCGGAAATGATGAGAAAGGGTGTCCAGCTGATCATCTTCGGCCAGGGCGACAAGAAATACACCGACTACTTCTATGAGTGCGTGGATCTCTATCCCGGACAGTTCGGTTTCTCCGATCAGTACACGGAAGAGATGGCGGCCAAGGTCTTTGCGGGTGCCGATTTCTATCTGATGCCTTCCGCATTTGAACCCTGCGGACTGTCACAGATGATGGCCATGCGTTACGGTACTGTTCCGATCGTCCACGAAACAGGCGGACTCAAGGATACCGTCAGGGCATATTCCGATTTTGACGGCATCGGCGACGGCTTCTCGTTCTCGCAGTACAACGCCAAGGCTCTGATGCTGGCGATCGACGCAGCGATCAAAGTCTACTTCGCTGAGCACGATACCTTCGAGGTCATCAAAGACAGATGCATGAAGAAGAACTTCTCCTGGAAGAAGTCGGCACAGACATATCTGAAGATGTATTCGGATATCTGCGGCAACGGCTACGACCCCAACGTCACTTTCTCCGATGCCTATGATGTCCTGAAGGTGATCTACGAAGATCTGGAAGAAAGCAGGAACGCCTATCTGAAGAAACAGAGCAAAGATTACAGCATCACTGCCCAGATACGCATCGAGGGACCGGGCGAAGGGACCTACCATCTCAAGTTCACAAAAGACGGAATGGAGATGCATCCTTTCAGTGTAGAGAATCCGGACGTCACGATTGCGACCAACTTCGACAACCTCTACAACATGGCGACCGGTGTGACTTCGGCAGACAAGCTCTTCGTCAACGGACAGATGAAGGTGGAGGGCAACATCTCCAAAGGAGCCGAACTCAGATACCTGATCGGAAAAACAGAAGAATAAGAACAGAGCCTCAAAAGAGGCTCTTTAAATATCGGTACACAGTATACGTTTTTATTTAGGTACCTTGACAAATAATGAAAAATCGGATATATTGTTCCTGTACTGATATCAAGGTACCTAAATGAAAGGAGTCATAATATGAGAAGATTTGAAGATGAAAGAATCGGTTTTGGACATAGAGAATGCGGTATGAGAGAAGAATTCGGACACGGCAGGCCCTGTCACAGATACGAGGGAAGAAGACCTCCCTTTGAAGGTCATCCTTTCGCAGGCAGAGAGTTCCGTGAGCCCAACGATCTGGAAGGCATGTTCATGGTCTGTGCCAGAATGCTGCGTCATGACAAGAGAAACTGCTTCGGTTCCACGCAGGACAGGATCCTGACGATCCTTCAGGAAAACGGAGGAACGATGGGACAGAAGGCTCTGCAGGAACTGCTGCATGTTCAGCCCGGTTCCATCAGCGAGGTCTTAAGCAAGATGGAGGAGAAGCAGCTGATCGAACGTTCGAAAGACGAAGACGATCGCCGTGCATCCCTGATCAGCTTGAAGAATAAAGACTTCAGGGCCGAAAACGAAAGTTCCTTCTTCTCGGTATTAAGCGAAGAGGAAAAAGAAAACCTGAAGACGATCCTGAAAAAGATCCTGGATCAGAGAAAAGAGGCAGAAGAAGAGTAAATACACGGTTCGCATACCGTGTATTTTTAATGTTTCTTTTTGAAAAAAGTCTTATATAATAGGAAGTTGCGGTAACAGGGGTTGCCGCAACTTGTATATTTCACCAAAGATTCCTGTCTTTGTTGAAATCGGAGGGCAGATTATGAAGATACTGATCTCAACAGATTTTTATATCAACAATCTCGGCGGCGTGACGACATCGATCCTTGCGCTGTGCGCGGGTCTGCGCAGCCAGGGGCATTCCGTAAAAGTCCTGACACTATCTGATCACAGAGAGTCATACCGCGACGGGGACGATTGTTTTATCAGTTCCGTTCCCGCTTACTATGCACCGGACATGCGGATCACGCTCGATCTGAACGATCCTCTGATCGACGAACTGATTCAATGGAGACCGGATATCATCCACGTCCAATCGGAAGCGTCGGCTCTTCTGATGGCGAAAAAGATCCAGAAAGAATGTAATGTTCCTCTGATCATGACCTGCCATACAGACTACGCTTATTTTGTGCTTGGGAATCTGAAAAACCTTCCGCCGGTCAAAACGGTGTCGTCTGATGCCGGGCGTCTGTTTTACAGTTCCGCTTTCAAGATCATCGTTCCCTCGAGAAAAGCACTGAACTTCCCGTTCCTGCAGGCTTTCAGAGAGCGCATGGTCGTTGTGCCAAACGGCATTGAACTGGAAAAACACCAGAAAGCCCTGTCTGTTGAGGAAAAAGAAGATTTAAGAAGAGCCTTGGGTATTGCAAAAGACAGGAAGATCCTTGCGGCAATCACCAGGATCAGCAAGGAAAAGAACATTCAGGAACTGATCGGGTATTTACCAGATCTTCTCAAGAAAGTACCCGACGCAACGCTTCTCATCGTCGGGGAAGGTCCTTACAGAAAACATCTGGAAGATCTTGCCGAGGAGCTCGGTGTCTGTGATCGTATCGTGTTTGCGGGCCGTATCTCTGCACAGGATGTCTGGCGCTATTATGCGATCGCGGATATCTTCGTTTCTGCTTCAGTCTTTGAGGTCCACAGCATGAGCTATCTGGAAGCGCTGGCGCAGGGTCTGCCGCTGCTTTGCCGTCAGGACGAAGCGCTGGACGGTGTTCTGGAACATGGATACAACGGATTTGCCTATACTTCGCAGGATGAGTTTACTGATTATGCCTGCCGCATCCTGAAGGACGACGGTCTGAGAAAGAGCCTTTCGTCGGGATCGCTTCGTATCGTCCAAAGATTTTCCGCGCAGGCATTTGCCGCATCGGCACTCAGGGTATATGAAGACACGATCCGTGAGTGGCATTCGGAAACAGCGCAGTCCGGCCAGCCTGTATCGCGTCTGAAGGCCCTTCTTGAACGGCTGTAACAGCCGAAAGACGGACCATATTGCCCCGGAAAACAATACAGAACAAACAAAGGCATTGATGCCTTTTTGTTTTGGGACAGCAGGAAAGTTTATAATGAAATTGTGCAAAGCATCGATGAAGCGCTGGGAAAACTGAAACATTCAAAATTCCGCTCCTCCTTTCGTCTGAACGAAAAAGACAGGGAATATATAAAGGAAAAAGGAAGAGATGTGATCGAAAATCATGCGCGGGATTTTGTGAAACAGAAACTGGCGGATGGAGATCCGCTCAATGACGGCAAGCAGACGCCGATGAGAGGACACCCAATCTTCAAGGCGATGCACGGTACAGCCTGCTGCTGCCGGGGCTGCCTGAATAAGTGGTATAAAGTACCCAGACACACGCCGTTAACAGAGATGCAGCAGGAAAAGATCGTCAGGCTGCTGATGGCCTGGATCGACGAACAGATGAAGGAAGAAACAGATGAATAAGATCGTAATTTACTATTCCATGCTGGGAAACACCGATTATGTTGCAGAAAGAATCAGGAAAGAAACGGGAGCGGATCTTTTGAGGATCTCCCCGGAAAAGGCTTATCCGGACAAAGGTTTCAGAAAATTCTACTGGGGCGGAAAAAGCGCGATCATGGCTGAGAAGCCGAAGCTCCTGCCTTATGAAATTGATCTGAAACAGTATGATCTGATCATCTTCGGCACCCCCGACTGGGCGTCCAATTTTGTCCCGCCGCTCAGAACTTTCATTGAAGAAAACAGAAAGGCGCTGGAAGGAAAGAAGATCGCTGCCTATGTCTGCTGTTCCGGTGCGGGCGGAAACAAGGTACTGAACAAACTGAAAGATTTCATCGGTATTGAAGCGTTTGAAACAGAAGCCGTATTCATCGATCCGAAGGAAAGAAAAAACAACGAGGAAGAGATCTCCGATTTCTGCAAGAGCATCGGTTTATAATTAAGAAAGGATATTGCCGTGACAGTAAAGAGAAAAACAAAATTGATCCTGCTGATAATGACAGTTTTTCTTTTTGTCTTAAGTGCCTGCACAGCGAAAGATGTCCGTGAAGAGATACCCGGTGTTTATTATCCCGTATCCTGTACGTCGGATGACGGCGAGGTGTTTGAGATCGAAGACGAAGAACTTCATATCGAAGCGGACGGAAAAGGATATTTCCTGTTCAGCGGCAATCAGTATGAACTGCGCTGGGAATATGAAGACGGCGTTTTCACTTTTGAAGATTCCAGCGATGACGTCTTTACCGGGACCTATGAAAACAAGACCATTTCCGGTAAGTATTTCAACGACTACAATTACGTATTTAAAAAGAAGTAAGTGAAAGAGAAAATTTGTATTGCGGTACAACCGTCAGACGGAAGGCTTTCCGGAAGGCGGTTTTTTCTTTGTCTTATTGAAGCACAGGGAAACATTATGTTAAAATTTTCACAAATAGAGGTGTTTTTATGACTGCAATGAATGAAAAATACAAGGTGCTTTTTACACCCTGGAAGATCGGCAACGTGGAGATCAAGAACCGTTTCGTCATGACTTCCATGGGCGGCACCAACCTTTTGGGATGGATGGAGATCAACCATTTTGACAAGGCGGGAGCCGACTTTATCCTGGAGGTCGCAAAAAATAACTGCGGCCTGGTGCTGCCGGGATGTCAGCCTGTCTACAACCCGATGTTCGGCCAGCGGCTGGACAGGAATGACCGCATGTATGAGGATCTGAAACGATGGATGCCGGAATTCCACAAGACCGGCGCCAAGCTCTTCGTACAGCTGACGGCCGGCTTCGGCAGGTCGTTCACGATCTCTGAAATGATGGAAACTCTTTATACGAACAAGGTGCTCAGAGTCCTGTCCAAGCCGTTCATGGATCTGGATAAGATTACAGCCAGCTCTTCGCCTTCTCCCAACCGCTGGTCGGATAAGGTTCCTTCCAGGGAGATGACGAAGGAAGAGATACAGCGTTTCATCGACGCTTTCGCCAACTGTTCAAAGAAACTGATGGACGCCGGCGTGGACGGCGTGGAAGTCCATGCGGTGCATGAAGGTTATCTGCTGGACCAGTTTACATTGAAATATGTCAACAAGAGGGAAGACGAGTACGGCGGCAGCCTGGAGAACCGTTACCGCTTTGCGGCTGAGATCGTAAAGGCGATCAAGGCAAAATGCGGAAAAGACTTCCCTGTTTCCCTAAGATACTCCGTCATATCCAAGACGAAAGATTTCCGCAGCGGAGCACTTCCGGGAGAGGAGTATGAAGAGGCCGGAAGAGACATGGAAGAATCCAGACTGGCAGTGAAGTTTCTGGAAGAAGCGGGATACGACATGCTGAACTGCGACAACGGAACATATGATGCCTGGTACTGGGCTCATCCGCCGATCTATATGCCCGAGAACTGCAACCTCGACGATGTCATTGAGATCAGAAAATCCTGCAGCATCCCGGTCGTCTGTGCCGGCAGGATGAGTCTTGATGCCGCCAGCGAAGCGATCGGTAAAGGACAGATCGACGGTGCCGGCTTTGCCAGACAGTTCCTCGCAGACGACACCTGGATCACGAAACTCATGGAAGGAAAGCAGGAGGACATCCGTCCCTGCATCCTCTGCCACAACGGCTGTTTCAACATGTGTCACTATGAAGGTGTGCCCAACGACCAGAGCCTGTCCGATTCCCTGCATCTGGCAAGATGTGCCGTCAACGCGGAAACGATGCAGAAGGAAAAGCATTATATCCGCAAGACCGACAGCCCAAAAGAAGTCGTCATCATCGGCGGCGGCATCGGCGGCATGGAGACCGCCAGGGTACTGAAACTGAGAGGACATAAGCCGGTCATCTATGAAGCAGGTGACAGGCTGGGCGGAACATTCATCGCCGCCAGTGCCGAATCATACAAAGGAAAACTCAGAGACCTTCTGGAATGGTACAGGAAACAGATGAAGGATATGGAGATCGAGATCCGTCTCAACGAAAAGATCGAAGATCTGTCTCGATTCGAAGGAAAGGACATCGTCATCGCGACCGGTGCTGTTGCCCGGAAACTGAACATTCCCGGTTTTGACAAGACGATCGAAGCCATTGAATATCTAAACGGCAGAAAAGTCGGAAACAACGTCGCCGTCATCGGTGGCGGGCTGACAGGCTGTGAGATCGCTTATGAGCTGGCACTGCAGGGAAAGAAGGTGTCTGTCATTGAAATGAAGAACGACCTGATCGCCCAGACCGGTGTTTGTCTGGCAAACAGTTCTTATCTGAGAGAATGGTTTGCCCTGCATGAGGTACCGGTATATCTTAACACCTCAGTGAAAGAGATCAGAGACGGCTGCGTCATCTGCGAGCGAAACGGAGAAGAGATCGCTGTTGAATGTGACAGTGCGATCTCCTCGGTCGGCTATGTTCCGGCTCCGCTGGCAGAAGAAAAAGGAAAAGTCAGACTGGTCGGTGACTGCAGGACTGTAGGCAATCTGAGAACAGTCATCTGGCGTGCTTATGAAGTCGCCATGAAAATATAGGAGAAACAAATGAAATTAACGAAAGAACAGGAAGCGATCCTCAACGGCGAAAAAGGCGAGACTCTGGCTAAGGTCATGAAGACCCTGGTGATGTACGGAGAAGCCTTTGGTGCCGATAAGATGGTCGAAGTCACTTCCAAATACAATCACCTGGTCACTTCCTTCGGACTGGGCGTCATGGATCCGATCTATGAACTGATGGATACTTTGCTGAAAGAAGGGGCCGTATCCGGTCAGAAATTCACCGTCGACCCCAGACCGCTGGATAAAAATGTTCCCAGCAGTCTTCTGCAGAACCTGGTCTTCAAGGTCTTCATGTACAACAAGCAGGAATTCTATGAGAAGCAGCTGAAGGAGCTCGGTCTGCTGGAAGAAGACGCTTTCACCTGTACCTGCTACATGTCGGAAGTCGGCAACACGCCGGAAAAAGGTGATGTGTTGTCCTGGTCGGAATCTTCCGCTGTCGTCTACGCCAATTCGGTACTGGGCGCCAGATGCAACCGTAACTCCGGCATCATCGACCTGATGGGTTCCATCGTCGGTTATGTTCCGTATTTCGGTCTGCTGACTGATGAAGGCAGAAAAGCCGACTGGATCGTCAGAGTGAAAACGACGAAGAAACCGGAAGCACAGCTTCTGGGCAGCGCCATCGGCATGAAGGTCATGGAAGATGTTCCTTATGTCTACGGATTGAATGAATGGCTCGGTGAAGAACTGAATGATGAGGCCTGCACCTATCTGAAAGACTTCGGTGCAGCGACCGCATCAAACGGAGCGGTCGGACTCTATCATATTGATAAACTGACTCCGGAAGCCAGAGAAGCGGGAGAAAAGCTCATCAGAAAAGGCGCAAAGGAATACATCATCGATGATGCGGAACTGCAGAGAGTCTATGATTCCTATCCGGTCGTCTGGAAAGATAAAAACGCAAAACCGAAGCTGTGTTTCATGGGCTGTCCGCACATGTCTCTGCAGCAGCTGAAGGACTGGACGGAACGCATTGAAGAGAACCTGAAGAAATACGGGAACAGTCAGGTGCAGATCCCGACCGTTTTTACAGCAGCTCCGGCAGTCATCAGACAGTTTAAGGAAACGGAGTATTATCCGAGACTGGAAAAGACCGGGATCATTCTGTCCTACATTTGTCCTTTGATGTATATGAACAACCCGCTCTGCGGCAAGATGCCGGTCATCACTTCCAGCAACAAACTGAGAACTTACACGACTTCGAGATACTATACGGATGACGAGATCACGATGCAGCTGTGCAAAGGAGGACTTTAAAATGAAACAATTCAAAGGAAGAGTCGTAACACCGGGCACCTGTGAGGCAAGAGCGGTGGTAAGCCACGGCGGCTTCAATACACTGGCTTCTCTGCAGAAGGCGCTGCAGTTCGGTGACAAGACCGCAAAGGTCTCCGATCAGAACAATCCCGATCTCTTCGGCAAACCGATCGCCGGCAAAGCACTTTGTCTGCCAAAGACCATCGGTTCAACGACCGGAGGCATGGTCTTATACTGTGCATGTGAGATGAACCGCAATCCCAAGTGCATGCTGTTCTCGGAACGGATCGATTCACTGGCCTGTGCCGGCAGCGTACTGGCTTCCGTGTGGTCAAAAAATCCGATGGTGGTCATCGATGAACTGGGAGATGAGTTCCTGGATTATGTCAGAGACGACATGCTGATACGGATATCGGAGGACGGTACCGTCAGCGTAGAATAAGCACTTAAAAAGCCATCCTGCGATGGCTTTTTCAATTTAACAGACGATCTCGCCGTCTTTCATGATGACCTTGCGGTCGACGGTGATGGTCGGATCGTTGGTGACGATGTCGAAGTGTCCGGCAGCCTCCTGTATCCCGCCCAGACCGATGTTGCGGCCCATGCCGATGTGGAAGGTGTGGAAAGCTGATTCGTCTTCGATGTAGGAGACGCCCCTGGTCTTTGAGATGCGGTTGAGACCGATGCCCAGTTCCCCGGTTCTGTACATGTTGTCGGACCGGAAGGACTCGATGTAGTTCATCAGTTTCTGCGCATCGTTTCCTTCGCTTTCGGCAGAGACGATCCTGCCGTTTTCAAAGACGATCTTTACTGTATTTTCGACTAAGCCGATATAGCCGAAGGAAGCATCCAGGTACAGAACGCCTTCGGTCCTGTCTTCGACCGGTGCGACAAACACCTCAAAAGAGGAAGAACCGATCAGTCCCTTGCGGGCAGCACGTCCGTTGAAGTAACCGGGTTTTCTTCCTTCAATCACAAACGTAAGGTCAGTGCCTTTCTTTGTCGTGACGCGTACCTTCTTTTTATCCTTCATGGCAGAGATGATCTTTTTGGCGTCTTTGTAAGTCTGGCCGGGATCCATCTGAATAAAGTCGTTTTCCAGCAAAGAGGAGCCGTCCGAACAGGACAAAGGCAGCGACAGGAATCTGGCACCGTGCTTAACGGCTGTCTTGATGGCGTTGGTCGTGATGAAGGAGAAATCCGTCGCACCGATGATGACGTTTTCCTTGCAGAAGATGTCAGTCATGTTTTCGATGACATCGCCTTTCTGTACCAGTTGAGAATTGAGGATCGTCGTTTTCAGAACGGCGTCGGCACCGTAGGCCCAGCGGGAAAAAGCCTCAGCTTCTCTCATGTGAGTCTCATCGGTGATGAAATGGATCAGTTCGTCTTTCTGGACACTGAGCCACTTGTTGAGAATGATGGATACTCCTTTGTCGATATTGATCATATGCAATCTTCCTATGATAAAATAGTATAACGAAACGGGGGATATGTGAAATGAAACGATTACCCAAATACGATTTTGACAAGCCGGTCAAACTGCTGCAGTACAAGAGCCCGAAATTCGATATTATTTTCTATTCGGCTGCTTTCAGCTGTCTGGCTTTGGCGATCATGTATCTGGTCTTCATCCATGACGGAAAGTTCAAGATTGATTTTGTGCTGTGGAGAGTCCTTGTTTCCATCCCTCTGGTCATCCTGGCGTACTGGGTCAGGGAGCTGCTGGAAGAACTCAGGATCTACCCGGCCAAGCTGATGAAGAAGCACAGCTGGACGATCAGGGAACTGATGGAGATGACCGGCAAAGACCGCAGGGAAACCGAACGGATCATGTCCCATGTCTTTGAATCCTGCTTCGTCGTCGATCAGAAAAACATTTCTGAATAAGAATACAAAATCTTTGAAAATGTTACATGCTTGTGAAATAATTTGCAAGCATGTTTTTTTAGCGCTATAATAGGAACATTAAGGGGGGAATAAAAACTTATGCTTATCAGATTGATTGGCGTCGCTATCGTTGTCGTCGGTTTGATCCTCAAATTCGATACAATCGCAACGGTCGTCCTCGCCGGCATCGTCACCGGACTGGTTGGCGGCATGAGCTTCATGGATATCCTGACAACGTTAGGAAACTCCTTTGTATCTCAGAGAACTGCTACCCTGTTCGTTCTGACATTACCTGCAATCGGTATCTGTGAAAGATATGGATTGAAGGAGAAAGCAATCGACTTTATCCGCAGTATCAAATCCGCTACTGCCGGCAGAGTCATCATTGTTTATGAAGCAATCAGAACACTTGCTTCCGCATTCTCTATCCGTTTAGGCGGACATCCGCAGTTCGTACGTCCGGTCGTTGTACCGATGGCTGAAGGTGCTGCTGTTGCCAAATACGGTGAGATCGACGAAGAAATGCAGGACATCATCAGAGGCGGCTCTGCAGGTGCTGAGAACTACGGTAACTTCTTTGCCCAGAACTGCTTCATGGGATCTTCCGGCACACTGCTGATTGTTTCGACTTTAGTCGGTCTTGGCTATGACGTCGATGCTCTGCAGATTGCCAAATGGTCAATTCCGGTTGCGGTCATTTCGATCGTATACGGCGTGATCAGAAACATCTGGCTCGACAAGCAGCTTGATGCCTGCGCCAAGAAGGGAGGAAAATAATCATGACGTTTGCTCAGATTTTAGGTGAAGTTTTCTACTGTGTTATAGGTCTGATTTTCGCTCTCGTCGGTGTCAAGGCTCTGAAGGATGACGGCTGTTCCAAGAAAGCTACTACTGCTGCTTTCTGGTTCCTGCTTGCCTTCACATTCATCTGCGGTCCGTGGGTTCCGAAATGGCTGGTCGGTGCTGCAATCGTTGCTATGGCTGTCTTAACAGCTATCAGAGGCGTTGTACAGACCAAGAACGATGTTCCGGTTCCTGAGGAAGTCAGGAAGAATGCCGACAAGTTCGGTTACAAGATCTTTATCCCGGCTTTATGTATCGCTGTTGTTGCCGTTGTCGGTGCAACATTAGGTTCAAAAGTTCCGGCTCTGTCATGGCTGACAGCAAACAACGCAATCGGTCTTTCCGGTTTCGTCGCTCTGATCGCTGCTCTGATCCTGACAGGCTGCAATCCGAAGTATGCTGTTGTTGACGGTACCAGACTGATGGACAACGTCTCTACGACAGGTATCCTTCCGCAGCTGCTGTCTGCATTAGGCGCTCTGTTTACTGCTGCCGGCGTCGGTGATGCGATCTCTTACTACGTATCAATGATCGTTCCTGAGAACAATATTCTCGTCGCCTGCTTCATTTATTGCTTAGGTATGGCTCTGTTCACAATGATCATGGGCAACGGCTTTGCCGCTTTCTCAGTCATCATGGTCGGTGTCGGTGTTCCGTTCCTGATCTCCAAGGGTGCTGATCCGGTCGTTGTCGGTGCTTTAGGTCTGACCGCTGCTTACTGCGGCACGCTGTGCACACCGATGGCTGCCAACTTCAACATCGTTCCGGCTGCTTTGCTGGAAACAAAGAACAAATATTCTGTCATCAAGTCCCAGATCCCGTTTGCGATCTGCATGCTTCTGACACACGTCGTCTTATTGTATCTGTTTGCGTTCTAAGGTGAAGTAGTATGAAAGTATTACTTACCGGTTTTGAGCCTTTCGGCGGCGAGACTGTCAATCCTGCACAGGAAGCGGTCGCACTGGTGAAAGACGAGATCAAGGGCGCAGAAATCGTCAAATGTTATGTTCCGGTCGTCTTCGGAAAGGCGATCGAGACTGTACACGCGGCAATGGTAAAGGAAAATCCGGACGTCGTATTCTGCATCGGCCAGGCCGGCGGCAGATTCGAAGTCACTCCGGAAAGAGTTGCGATCAACTGCGATGATGCAAGGATCCCTGACAACGAAGGCAATCAGCCTGTCGATCAGCCGGTCTTTGCAGACGGAGCCAACGCTTACTTCTCGACCCTTCCGATCAAGAAGATGGTCGAATACATGAAGAAAGCAAACGTTCCTGCAGCGATCTCCAACACCGCAGGCACCTATGTCTGCAATCACCTGATGTACGGTGTATGCTACTACATCACGAAAGAATTCCCGAATGCAATCGGCGGATTCATGCATGTGCCTTTCTTACATGAACAGGTCATGGCCAAAGCAAATACGGCATCCCTTTCCAAGGAAGATGTCGTAAAAGCGATCGAAGCATCCATCGAAGCCATCGTCGATTCGAAAGAATAATAAGAAGAAAAAGAGCTGTGTTCTGTAAAGAAACAGCTCTTTTTTATGTGAATTTTGTTAAGAAATGAACTAGGAAAAGAAATATCGCTTCAAAAGAATTTATAATTGTCTCAAATGAAGAGATCCGGAAAAGAAGCGTTCAGGGATTCACTGATCATACTGCCTGCCTATCTGGTGCTGGGCATCGGATTCGGTGTGCTGATGAATGCGAAAGGATACGGTTTTGTCCACAGCCTGCTGATGAGTGTTTTCATCTATGCGGGATCGATGCAGTACGCCGGTGTCGATCTGCTTTGTTCATCGGCATCGGTGTTTACAACGGCTTTGATGACGGTCATGGTGAACATCAGACACCTTTTCTACGGCGTAGGAGTACTGGATAAATATAAGAAGATCACAAAGCACAGGATCTATGACATATTCGCCCTGACAGACGAGACTTTTTCGATCGTCTGCAGCAAGGATCTTTCCGGCCTCGATCTGAACGATTACTGTTTTCATCTGTCTTTCTTCAATCACCTCTGGTGGATCAGCGGTACGCTCCTTGGCAGCATCCTTGGCGACATCCTGCCGTTTGATTATACGGGGATCGATTTTTCAATGACCGCCCTGTTTATCGTCATTGTCATCAGCCAGTGGAAAAACAGCAGCGATCATCTTCCGGTGATCCTGACCTTTCTGATCTCGGCCGTCTGTCTCTTTCTTTTCGGTGCCGGGGATTTCCTGCTTTCTTCCATGGCCGGTATCGTGATCATGCTGTCGGTACTCAGAAAGACAGGAGGTGAAAAAGATGTTTAGTTATCTTCTGATTTTTGTTATGGCAGCCGTCACGATCGCCATCCGGTTCGCACCGTTTGTCCTGTTCAGGAAAAAGGCACCGGCTTTCATCCTTTATCTGGGAAAGACCCTGCCGGCATGTGCGATGGCGATGCTGGTGGTCTACTGTGTCAGGAACGGTTTTGATTCAATGAATGATTTTCTGCCGCAGTGTATCGCTGCCGCTGCCGTTATCATAAGTTATCATCTGAAAAAGAACACGGCTCTGTCTGTTTTTCTGGGAACGCTGCTGTATATGTTCCTGGTTCAGCGCGTTTTTTAGATGATAAAAAAGAGCTGTCTGCTCCCGGGCAAACGCCCCGGACTGCAGACAGCTTTTATTTTGTTTCACAGCTGATGACGACGCCTCTTCGTTCCATATAGTAGCTGCATAAGCCTCTGGTGGGAACGATGCGGATATCAGCGTCAGGATATTCGCTCAGCACAAGATCTTTCAGGTTCTGGGCAGCACCTTCGTTTTCGGTGTGAGTGATGACCGCCCTTCCTCCCTCATAGCCCGCTTTCCTCATCTCATCAGACAGGATCTGCAGACTTTTCTTTTCGCCTCTGGCTTTGTTGGTGACGGCGATCGTGCCTTCCTGGGTTGCCGTGCCGATGACGGAAATGTTCAGCAGACTCAAAGCGGCAGCAACGGTCTTGTTGACGCGACCGTTCTGGACAAGGTTATGGATGGAAAAGAAGGAGAAGAACAGACGGCTCTTTCTGATGTAAGCCCGTATCTTTTCATCTGCCTCTTCAAAGCTGCATCCCTGCTTCAGCAGCCTTTCCAGTTCATATAAGGCCAGCACTTCCTCAGCACCGGTCGACAGGGAATCAATGACTGAGATCTTCACGTCCGGGTTTTCGTCCGTATACATCTGCACGGCACTGACCGCGCTGTTGTAGGATCCCGACAGAGCAGAGGTCACGGTCAGCACAAGGATCTCATCTGCACCCTGAAAGGCATCAAACCAGGCATCGACTGTCGGGCAGGATGTATAGGATCTGTCTTTGTATTTCTCAAGATAATCCAGCATTTCTGTGACGTTGAGATTCTCATCGTCAAGAAAACTTCTCTCATCCGTATAGACGGTAAGAGGCACGGTAATGAAGTCCTCATAATCCAGTGTGAACAGATCACAGGACGAGTCGGCTACGATTCTGACCATATGAAAAACCTCCTTTTATGCCTTAATTGTAATGTGCTTCAGGATAGTGATAAAATGAACAAAAAGATACGAATTGTCACAATTTATACAAAAAAGCCTATTCTGTCACAGTTATGAAAATCAATACAGATCTCAACAGCAGAACGATTCAGACACGCATCGCGATCGGTGATGCGATTTTGGATGAGCTGGAGAAAAAAGAGTATACAAAGATCAAGGTGTCCGATGTGATCAGGAATGCCAAAGTATCAAGGATGTCTTTTTACCGTTACTATGAAAATCTCTATGATGCCCTGTGTGATTATCTTAACATCATCGTTACCGGATATATGATCGAAGGCGGGGAACAGCAGGATCCGACGGTCTTTATGGAGCTGGATCATATCGAATTTTCCCTGAATTATTTTGACCGCTATTCCCGTTATTTCCTGACGCTGAACAGACACGGTCTTTATTCGGTGCTGATCGATGCGGTCAACGAATTCGTGATGAAGAATATCTTCCCGCAGAAGAAGATCCATATCTATGAACTCTATGCCTATGCGGGAGCCTTGCTGAATTCGTTCCTGAAGTGGGAGGAAGACGGAAAAAGAGAAAGCGCCAGAGATGTGGCGGCGATGATATACAGGCTTTTCAATCACAAGGAAGAAACATAAGAAAAGGAGAAAAACATGGCAGTCGTCAGGTTCAATTTTCTGTCCAGGTGTCTGGGCAGACAGGTCGATGTATCGGCGGTCATTCCTTCCTGGACGTTTTCCAGGGCAGCAAAGGAATCGGTCGATGAGATCTACAAGGTCAACCGCAAACACAAGGTGCTGATCCTGCTGAACGGGTTCTCGGGTGATCACACCGATTATCTCAACTACACCAATATCGCCAGATATGCGGAAGACAACGGTATCTGCGTCTTCATGCCTTCGGGACTCAATTCCGCCTACCGTGACCGGGAAGACGGGGACAAGATGCACAGCTTCGTCGCCAAGGAACTGCTGCAGGTCGTCAGATACATGTTCCCGGTATCCACAAAGAGAAAGGACACCTATATTGGAGGTCTGTCGATGGGAGCGGCCGGTGCCTCAACGATCGGTCTGGCTCATCCGGAGACTTTCTCAAAGATCTTCTGCATGTCGGGCATCACCTCCAGACCGCAGGGCAAGAGAAAGGTCGATCTCAACTGGTTCGGTGAAGGTGAAGATCTGTATGCGCCGGGCTCCATGGCCACCGATAAGAAGATGATCGACACCAAGGAAGACGGCTGGTACAGCGCAAAGAAGATCGTGGATGAAGGACTTGAAAGACCCGAGCTGACGATCACGATCGGCGACAAGGATTTTCTGCTGGAGGCGACAAGAGCCTTCAAGAAATACATGGATTCCCTGGGTTATGAGATCACCTATGAAGAAGTTCCCGGCTATGGTCATGAATGGGATTTCTGGGATCTGAAGGTCAGGGAATATCTCTACAACGGCTGTCAGCTGAAGAAGAAATAAGATTCATACAGAAAGAAGGAAGACCTTCTTTTTGTTTTGCATATAATAGAGATATAAATATGAATATCGCAGTCTATCTGGCATCGGCTTCAGGAAACGATCCCGCTTTGAAAGAAGCGGTTTTGAAGCTGGGTGAATGGATCGGATCAAACAATCATACACTGGTCTACGGCGGATCTCAGAGAGGTCTGATGGGCGATCTGGCAAATTCCGTCAGAAGCAACGGCGGATATATCATCGGTGTGCTGCCGAAGATCTTCATGACGCCTTCGATCGCCCGTGATGATCTGGATGAACTGTATGTCACGGAAGATATCAGTGAACGGAGAAAGAAGATGATCTGCCTTTCCGATGCCTTCATCGCCTTTCCCGGAGGGACCGGTACACTGGAAGAAATCAGCGAGGTCATGTCGGGCGTCTGTCTCGGTCAGATCAAGGCACCCTGTATTCTATACAATCTCGACGGCTATTATGAACCGCTAAAGAAACAGCTGGAAATAATGGTGGAAAAAGGGCTTTCCAGCAGAGAAAAACTGCAGAAGATCCGCTTCGCAGAAAATCTTGAAGAGATCGTTTCAATCATCACGAAAGAGGCAGAAAAATAAGATAAAATAAACTCAAGGAGGCCTTTCTATGGGGATCGTCGTATTCGGTGCAGTCTTTGTGGATATCAAAGGATATCCGATCGATCAGTATATTCCTTCGGGTAGAAATGTCGGAAGAGTCGTTCAGGTGCACGGCGGCGTCAGCCGGAATGTGGTGGAGGATATCGCCAACCTGGAACTGGAGCCGACCTATGTGAGTGTCGTCGATGATACCGGTATCGGCAGCGATGTGATCGACCGGCTGAAACGCCACCATGTGAATACGGACTATATCATCAAGACGGCGGACGGCCTGGGTACCTGGCTGGCTATTTTTGACAACAACGGCGATGTCGTGGCCTCGATCTCCAAGAGACCGGACCTCTCCCGCATCAGCGAGGTGCTGGATGCCTGCGGCGAACAGATCATTGAAAACTGCGACAGCGTCGTCGTGGAGATCGACATGGAAGATGAGCTCCTGAACCGGATCTTCGATCTGGCTGATAAATATCACAAACCGATCTTTGCGGTCGTGTCCAATATGTCCATCGCCATGGAGAGAAGGAGCCTTCTTTCCAAAGTCGCCTGCATCGTCTGCAATCAGCAGGAAGCAGGACTGCTGTTCTCGGAAGAATATGACGGGATGGCGGCTGACGAGATGGAAAAGATCCTGACGGAAAAGATCGTACAGGCCGATATCGGAAAGATGGTCATCACCATGGGTGAGGAAGGCGCCGTTTATGCCGACCAGAGAGGCGAACACGGTTACTGTCCTTCCCAGAAAGTCGATGTCATCGACACGACCGGTGCCGGTGATGCCTTCTTTGCGGGCGTGGCTGTGGGTCTGACCTACGGCAAGTCCCTGGCTGAATCCTGCAGCATCGGTACGAGACTGGCCAGTGCCGTGATCTCAACGAAAGAGAGCGTCTCTCCCCGTTTCAAACCGGAAGAGTTCGGTCTGGAAACGAGACTGAGCGAATAAAGATGATCGATTTCTACATCAGAGAAAAGAAAGACCTGATCGATGCGGTCAATGAATACGGAATCATACCCTTCTTTGAAAACGAACTGAAGGGTTTTTCGATTGAAGAAAACATCGATCCCAAAGTTTATTTCGGAGACGGAGAAGGCGTCTGGGAATGGAAGGGTCCGGTGATCACCGAGACCAGATGTGCCTACGGCAAGTTCTTCCGCAAAAAAGCAGCCTTCGTTTCAAAGAAGTGGTATTATGATCTGGCCAATTACCGAAGAGACGGCTATGACTTTGATGCGAGAGTCTCCGACGGCCTGGCCAATTACAACGAGGAATTCCTCTACAACATCATCGCTTCCAGACATTCGATCTTATCAAAAACGGCCAAGGCGATCGGCGGCTATGTCAGACCAAAGGAGAAGGGAAAGGATTCCTGGGAGCCGAGAAAGGGTTTTGATACGACGATCACCGCCTTGCAGATGAAGGGCTATGTGCTGATCACCGACTTCGATTATGAAGTTGACAAAAACGGAGAATTCTATGGCTGGGGCATTGCCCGCTACGCAACGCCGGAAGAGTTCTATGGGAAAAGCTTTGCGCAACACTGTTATAAAAGGACTCCCGAGGAGTCCTATGAAAGACTGTTCAAGCAGATCAAAAAGCTGACAAAGGCCGACGATTTTCTGATCGAACGCTTCCTGGGTTAGCTCTTCTTATAATTTTTTGCGATCTCAAACATTTTCGGATCCACATGGCAGTAGCCCTGTGGATTTTTATACAGATAGTCCTGATGATACTCTTCCGCCCTGGTGAAATTGTCCAAAGGAAGCACCTCTGTCAGGATCGGTTTCTCATATCTCTTACTGAGTTCGCTGATCGAGTTTTTTATGATCTCAAGATCGTCTTCATCGACATAATAGATACCGGTACGGTACTGATGACCGATATCGTGTCCCTGCTGATCAAGCAGCGTGGGATCGATGATCAGATAATAAAGATCCAGGATCTCTTTTAATGAGATCTGATTTTCATCATAGCTGACCATGACCGTTTCGCTGGCGCTGGAACGGTGGGCCTTGAGGTCCTCATAGGAAGGAGAAAGGATGTCGCTGTTGGCATAGCCGACGATCGTTTCTTTGATCCCTTCGATCAGGGAAAGATAATGCTGGACGCCCCAGAAGCATCCGCCTGCAAGATAGATCTGTTTCATGTCTCCATTATAATCAATCTTTGATCAAAATTCTTTTTCTGCCGTTACAGAAGAAATATAATAAAAATATAAAAGGAGGTAAACCTCATGAATGATGTATCAGTTTATTACGGTATGACTTTTATCGCTTTGATCCTGACGTTCGGAGCACAGATGTATATACAGAGCAATTACAGAAAATTCGGTCAGATCGCCAACCGCAACGGCATCACCGGTGCCAGAGCGGCTGCGGAGATCCTCTTGAGAAACGGCATCACCGATGTCTCCATCCAGAAAGGGGGACGTACGCTGACTGACCATTATGATCCCCGCAACAGCACGGTGACGCTGTCAGAAGCCAACTATGACAGCGCTTCGATCGCCTCTGTCGCAGTTTCTTCCCACGAATGCGGACACGTCATGCAGGACAAGATGGGCTATTTCTTCCTGAGATTAAGGACAGCGATGTATCCCATCGTCAGCTTCTCATCCTACGGCGGTTACTTCGCCATCATGATCGGCGTCATGTTCGGCATCATGGATCTGATCCGGCTTGGCATCCTGATGGAATGCATCATCCTGGTCTTCCAGATCATCACGCTTCCGGTCGAGTTCGATGCTTCCAACCGCGCACTGCAGGAGATAGAGAAATACAATTTCCTGGAACCGGACGAGCTTGCCGGTGCACGGACGGTATTAAGAGCGGCGGCCCTGACCTATGTAGCGGGCGTTGCTTCGGCATTCCTGCAGATCCTCCGTCTGGTCGTGATGTTCGGCGGCAGGAGAAGAAGGGATGACTGATTACGGGCTTTTAAGCAGACAGCTTGAAGCGCTTTCCGAGTCATCGAAGAATTATATCCCTTTGCTGGCAAACGCTTCGGCACTGATCTTTGAATCCATGGAAGATCTCAACTGGGCCGGTTTCTATCTGGTCAGGAATGGTGCGTTATTATTGGGCCCTTTCCAGGGAAAGACGGCCTGCGTCAATATCGAAAAAGGCAAAGGAGTCTGCGGAACAGCTTATGAAAAAGACGAGACCCAGCTTGTGAAAAACGTCCATGAATTTCCCGGACACATTGCCTGCGACAGTGCTTCCAATTCCGAGATCGTCGTACCGATCCATAAGGATGAAAAAGTGATCGCGGTACTGGATATCGATTCGCCTTCGCTGAACCGTTTTGATGAAAATGACAGAGAGGGTCTGGAATCGTTTGTAAAGACACTGGAAAGTGTAATTGAATGGTAAAAGAACCGGAAACGGTTCTTTTTGAAAAGGAGAAGACTATGTCATATCCTCTGAAACAGGAAGAAGACAACAGAACAGCACAGCGTATCGCATCGAAAACGCTGGATGAGATCCGCGAACTGATCGTTCCCGGAATGAGTGAGGCACAGATCGAAGCGATGGTCTGTGAAAAGATGATCGAAAAGGGTTCCGGTCCTTTCTGGTATCACGGTGTCGGTGCCCTGGTGTTGTTGGGAGAGCGTTCAACACTGTCGCTGAGCGCCAGAAACTATCAGGCAGATCCGGAAAACGTTTTAAAGAAAAGAGATATCCTGACGATCGACTGCAGTCCGACATTCAACGGACAGTGGGGCGATTATGCCAGGACGATCTTTCTGGAAAACGGGAAAGCTGTGAAAGAGGAAGAAGTATCTGATCCGGAATTCAGACAGGGACTGGAAGCGGAACTTGAGCTGCACCGGATCTTAAGAGAAGAACTGTCTCCGGATATGACCTATGAAGAGGTTTTCGTTATATTATCGGATAAGATAAAAGAACTTGGATTCATCAATCTTGATTTCCATGGAAATTTAGGTCATTCCATTGAGACGGATGAGAAGAAGCGGATCTGTTTGGAGATGGGAAACAAAAAGACTTTCCGCGAATACGGAAAGCCCTTTACACTCGAACCGCACATCGCTCTTCCGGACGGAAAATTCGGCTACAAGCGGGAGAATATCTATCTGGTCAGAGATGATCGTTTCGAAGAATTATGAGTTCATGATATCAAGAACTTCTTTTTTACTGAGATCACACCTGGCACCCAAAGACTGAATACATAAGGAAGCGGCAGCAGAGGCAAACTCGGCCGCTTTTTCAATACCCATCTCATCCATCATTGAAGAAAAGCCGCTGCAGAAGGTATCACCGGCTCCGGTGACATCGACGACATCGACTTTTCTGGCGGGAACACGGATCTCTTTCTTTCCTTCTTCATATATGACGCAGCCTTTTTCAGCCAGTGTGACTACCACGAGTTTCATGCCCAGGGAATGGAGTTTTTCAGCCTGCTGCTCATAGGATCTGTATTCCCGGACCGAGTCGTAGCCAGTCTCATTGAAAAAGCCGATGTCCACAGATGAGAATCTTGTGTCGTCGCCGTTTCGTTCGTAGTCGACATCAAAATCAACGATGATCCTGGCGCCCTGCTTCCTCAGATCTCTTGAGAAATCATCCCAGTCTCTTCCTTTATACTTTAATGTCTTCAGAGTGCCGATAGTGGCGTAGACATAGGAGGCATTCTTCATCGTTTCATACATTTCATCGGTGATGATGATCTCTTTCACATCAAGTATGGGGATCAGGACGGTGTGTTCGTCCCCGACTAAGAAGATCAGGGCTTTGGAATCGGGAAGGGAATTGTCTGTGACAGACAAAGAAGTGTCGATGCCTCTGCTTCGAAGATCTTCCAGAAGAAATTTCGAGACGGCGCCGTCATTCATGCAGGTCCAGAAAAGCGTCTTCTGATCCAGAGAAGCTCTGACACAGGCGGCGTTGGCGATCATGCCTCCGGGGACCGCTTTGAGAAATTCGACATTTTCCTTGTCGGCCTTGCCCGGCCATCTTTGGGCCCTGTAATATTCGTCCAGAGCGACATCGCCGATATAGACGGCATAATTCTTATCTGTTTCCATCATCTTTCTCCGTTTTTCTTCATTATAATCCTTGAATATTGGTACAGGAAATATGTGAAACTATGTGAAAAAGGTGCTAGAATAAGAATAAGGCTACAGTTTGTAGCAAAAAAGATTATTTGGAGGAATAAATAATGGCTAAGAAAGAAATGAACAAACTTACTTGGTTCCTTGTCCCGATCGGTGTCGCCATCAACTTTATCGGTGGTACGATCATCCTTCTGCTGAAGCTCCCGATCTATCTGGACTCCATCGGAACCATCATCGTCGGTGCGCTCTGCGGCGCATGGCCCGGTGTTATCGTCGGTCTGATTTCCAACATCCTGACTGCTATCACCAGCCCGAACAACCTCTTCTATGCACCTCTTAACATGGCATTCGGTGTCTTCGCCGCTTACCTGTCAAAGAAGGGTGTCTTCAAGAAGTTCGTTCCGACGCTCCTCAGCTCACTGGGCTTCGCTTTCATCGGCGGTGTCATCGGTGCTCTGATCACCTGGACTCTGTACGGCTTCGACTTCGGTTCCGGAACGACTGCTATCGTTGTTCTGCCTCTGTGGAAGGCACTGGGATCACCGGAAGTCCAGTCTGTCAAGTTCTTCATTCAGATCCTCGGCGAATTTGCCTGCGACCTGCTTGACAAGGCTATCACCATCATCGTCTGCTACTTCATCCTGAAGGCTTTCCCGACCCGCTTCCTGTCCAAGCTCCCTCTGGGACCTGTGTACATCAGCGACGAAGAGAAGGCTCTGGAGGACTGATCTCCTTTCAGGGATGTATTGCAGCGCTCTATTATTAATCAGCTGAATTAATGACGGCAGGAGTGCTATGGCTCCTGCCGCCTTTCTTTAGGAGAATCTTATGGATCGAGAGTTTGCTTACTCATACAACACCTACGTGAAATCCGGCAACGGATGGAAGGATATGAATCCGATCTCCAAGCTCACGATAGCCGTCTGTCTCGGTATTTCCTCCTGCGTCATCCAGCGCTGGCAGTTCGGTGTCGTTTTGTGCATCATCGGTACGCTGATGGCGGTATATACGAAGATATTCAGAAAATATCTCCGTTCTTTACTGGCGATCGCCATCCCTTTGCTGTTGCTGACAACCATTCTGCGTCAGCTGCAGTATGCACATACACCGGGCTTCACACCTTTATTCAATCTGCTGGGCTGGCAGTGGTATAAAGAGCCTTTCATCATGAGCATGAATGTCGCCTGGTACATCATCGGTTTCTCAAGCGTTCTGCTCAACTACTTCCTCAATACGGAGATGAAGGATCTGATGCTGGCGCTGGAGAACAGAGGCGTCACTCACGTCGCCAGCTACATCATGTTGAGTTCCATGCAGAGCATCATCGACATGAAGAAGTCGGCCGATACCATCCTGGAAAGCCAGAAAGCCAGAGGTATTGAGACCGACGGCAATCTGATCGTGCGCATGAAGGCCTTCTTCCCGACGCTGGGACCGATCCTTTTAAGTGCCATGTCCGGTACGGAAGAAAAGGCCATCGCCATGGATGCCCGCGCTTTCTCACACGAAGGCGGACACACTTATCTGAGAGTCCTGCGTCCGGTCCCGGTATGGGAATATATCCTGGATGCCCTGGCTGTCCTGGTTATGATCGGCTCCATCGCCTATGCGGTATTAAGGGCGATGCAAAGGATATAAGGAGGTACGTTCATGGCTTTTATTGAATTAAAAAATGTTTCTTACAAATATCCTTATACAAAAGAATTTGCCCTGCAGAATCTCAGCTGCAGTTTTGAAAAAGGAAAGTTCTACGGCATCATCGGTGAAAACGGCGGCGGCAAGACCACGCTGTGCAACCTGATCAGAGGACTGATCCCGCATTTCTATCTGGGCAAACTGACCGGTGAATGTCTGATCGAAGGCAAGGATATCCGTGACTGGGATACCGCCGAGCTTTCTTCCAAGATCGGCTATGTCTTCCAGAATCCGTTTACCCAGATCTCCGGCATCAAATCCACGGTCTTTGAAGAAGTGGCCATCGGTTTAGAGAACCTGGGTGTTCCCAAAGACGAGATGATCGAACGGGTCATCAATGTCTGTGAACAGCTGGACATCGGCCATCTGATCAAAAACAATCCGAACGAGCTTTCCGGCGGACAGAGACAGAGAGTCGCGTTTGCTTCCATCATTGCGATGGATACCGAGACCCTGGTCATCGACGAGCCGACTTCCCAGCTTGACCCGGAAGGCACCGAGAATGTCTTCAAGATCATCAACACCCTGAAACATTCCAACAAGACCATCATCCTGGTGGAACACAAGATCGACCTCATTGCCGAATTCTGTGATGAGATCCTGGTCATGGAAGACGGAACAGTCGCTTTCGCCGGTCCGACACATGAAGTGCTGACCAAGAGAGAATTATTACAGCATGAAGCTTCCATTCCGGAAGTCGCCAAATTCGGTCTGGCCATGGAAGATGCCGGAAAACATCTTTCCTCCATCCCTGTTACCATGGATGAGGCATACAGACTGGTAAAGGAAAGGAAGGGCCGTTAAAATGATTGAAATCAAGAACGCAAGTTTTAAGTATCCCAACGGATTTACCGCTCTGGAAAACATCAATCTCACCATCAAGGAAGGCGAAAAGGTAGCGATCGTCGGACAGAACGGTGCCGGCAAGACGACCTGCGTCAAGATGATGAACGGACTCAACCGTCCCTTTGAAGGAGACGTCATCGTCGACGGCGTCAACACGAAGGATGTAACCGTCGCAACGATCGCGCGCAAGGTCGGCTATGTCTTCCAGAACCCTGACGAACAGATCTTCAACTCCACGGCCCGCAAAGAGATCGAATTCATGCCCCGCTACTATAAGCTTTCCGAAGAGGAAGTGAAGCAGCGCGTGGATTATGCAGTTGAGATCTGCGACATCGCCAGATACATGGATACCAACCCTTATGAGATCCCTTATCCGATCCGTAAATTCGTGGCCATCGCTGCAGTCATCGCATCAAGACCCAAGTACATCATCCTGGATGAACCGACAGCCGGTCAGGATCTGCACGGAACCCAGGTACTGGGCGCGATGGTCGACAAGCTGACGAAGGACGGCATCACCGTCATCACCATCACTCACGACATGGAGTTCGCGGTACGCAATTTCGAACGTGTCATCGCCATGGCACATAAAAACATCATCTGCGACGGAACGGCTCAGGATGTTTTCTGGAACGAAGATGTCATCGCCGATGCCAAGATCAAGAAACCGGCCATGGGCGAACTGGCCAAGAGGCTGGGTCTTGACGGCAAGATCCTCTTCTGCGACGAACTGGTCAAAAGACTGTAGATCCTTATGGCAAAATATCTTGTCACCGGAAGTGTGATCGTCAATGACATGAAATATCCTGACGGATCGATCGTCAGAGGTTTTTTAGGCGGCTCCATTTATGTGGTCAACGGCATCCTTCCTTATACGGACGATGTCCTGTTTGTTTCGGCTGCCGGTCCGGACTTTGACGATCTTTTCGGTGATTATTTCAAACACAACGGGGTATGCAGCGCCATTGATCTGTGTTTTCCCAAAACCCATTACACGATCGTGGAATATTCTGAGACCGGAGAATGGTGCGAACATTCCATCTACGGAGAAGAGTTTGAAGAAAAATACGGACCTTATCCTCTGGCTAAAGCAAAATATGTCATCAGTCACGGCGGAGAAGATGTGAAAGGCATCTACTTTGAGTCCTCTGTCGATGAGGAAGTCTGGAAGGATCTTGAGGCAATGCGCAAGGCCTGCCCCAATGCCGCCTTCATGTCCGAGATCGCCACATCCGATACAAAGGATCCTGTGCAGAGAAAGAAGGTACTCGATCTGATCCAAAAGATCGATATCTATTCCCTGAACCGTCCGGAAGCGATGGCGTTATTCGGTACGGAAAGCGAGGAAGAATCGATTCAGGCGATCATCGATCTGGGCAAGCCCTGTTTCTTCCGTCTCGGGAAGAAGGGTTCCTGCATGATACAGGACGGCAAGGCGTGGTTTGCGCCATCCGTGGAAAGCGAAAGCAGTGTGGATTCTACCGGCTGCGGCAACTGTTCGACCGGCGCATCCCTGTACGGGTACTGCGAGGGATTCCATCCTCTGAAGACCGCCTGTTACGCCAATGTAGCGGCAGGGGTCAACGCCAGACAGTACGGTCCTTTCCCGGAATATACGCCTGAAGTCAAAGCGCAGATGAAAAAAGAAGCAGAAGAACTGTTTCAAAGACTATTGGAGGAAGAATAATGTTTTTGGATCTGTTTCCGGTCAGAAAACCGGTCATGGGAATGCTGCACTTCAAGGGCGAGACCCGCGAAGAGAAACTGGAGAGATGTCTGCGGGAAGCGCAGATCTATAAGGACAACGGCGTAGATGCAGTCATCGTCGAAGACTATTTCGGCAACGCCGAAGATGTGAAAGCCGGTCTGGAACTCTTAAGTCAGAAAGGCGGCTTCACGATCGGTGTCAACATCCTCGATAACTGGGAATTAAGCTGGCAATACGCCAAGGAATACGGCGCACCTTTCATTCAGGTCGATTCGGTCGCCGGGCATCTGACACCGGAAGAAGACATCCCCTATGGAGAAATGATCGACGGCTATATGAGTGAAGGCGGGATCTATGTCATCGGCGGCGTGCGATTCAAATACAAGCCGGTCCTTTCCGGAAATGACCTGGAGACCGATCTGCGTATCGGCATGAAACGCTGCCATGCGTTGGCAGTGACCGGTGAAGGCACCGGTATGGATTCCCCGACGCAGAAGATCATCGATTTCAGAAAGATCGTCGGTGATTTCCCGCTGGTCGTGGCTGCCGGAATGAGCGCTGACACCGTGTTTGAAAAACTCTCCCTGGCTGATGCGGCGATCGTGGGCAGTACCTTCAAGGACACCCGCAAAGACAGCGGTGATGTCTGTGCGAAGCACGTGAAAGAATTCATGGACAAGGTCTTTGAATTAAGAAGCACCTTATGATCTTCTATACATCGGAAAATGAAGAACTGATATTCAACAGCGCCAGACAAAAGGCGACATCCGCATTACAGGAAACGCTGCAGGAACTTTACGGAAAAGAAGAGATCAGCGAAAGGATCTTTGCGCAAAGATGGCTTGAAGAGCTGTCGGAGAAAAAGGATGTCTATGCCAAAGGCTGGTACTCACCGCCTCCTTACGGGACGGCGGTTTTAAGCGGAGACAGACTCAGCTTCGATTCTTTAAGAAACGAAAAATTCTGGCCGTCAGAGAGGATCATCGACTGGCGGGACGGTTTCCTTTATGCCTACTGTTCACCGGTAGATAAGATCAGCGGATATATGGGTGATATGTCGGTCACGCTGTATTTCGGCAAGGACGAAAAGATCAAGGAACATTTCCGGAATTGCCGCGCAGCAGCAGAAGATATCTTTGATCATCTGGAGGATTCCGAAGGACCGGGTGAACTTTTCCGGTACTCACAGGAAGTCTTCAGATCAAGAGGCCTCTTAAGCAATGTGATCAGCCGTACCGACTCCCTTCCCAGCAACCTGGGTCACACCTTCGCTCATCTGGAAGAGATCGCAGACAAAGCGGAACTGACAAAAGAGGAGATCGATCATCTGAGTTCTTCCAGACACTTCCTCAATCAAGGAGCCGATTTTGTTTTTGAAGAAGGTCTGCAGTTTACGGTCGAACCGCAGCTGCTGTCGCTGAATGATGCCTCATTTCCGAAAGTCACGCACCACTTTGTCGTAAAGAAAACAGGATCCGGTTTCGTTGTCTGCAACGACATCGATGAACTTCTGGAAGAATTTGAACTGAAATGAATACAGGATATCCTGTATTTTATATTTCGTGATATAGTGAAACCATGAACGAAGTACTGATCGCCAACATCCTGATGATCATCGGGGAAGGGATCCTGTTTGTGGCTTCTTCCCGCAAAAGCAAGAAACAGATTCTGCTGTTTCAGATCGCCTCCATGGTCATCATGGCCGTTGCTTCCTATCTCTTAAAGGGTTACGGCGCCATCGTCATGGACGTCATCGGCATCACCAGGAACATCTTATCCATCAGCAACATCGCTTCCCGTTATCTGACTTATCTGTTTATTTCGGCGGCGGTCGTTTTCGGCATCCTGTTCAACAGCAACGGTATCCTCGGTTTTCTGCCGATCATCGCCAACGTTTCGCAGTCGCTGATCATCATCAGCCGGAAATCCACTGTCAGACAGATCCGTTTTGTCTGTGCGTTTTCCTCTTTCTGCTGGGGCATCTACAACTTTGTGATAAAAGGTTATGCAGGCGTCGTGACCAATCTGATCAACGCGGTTTCCTATCTCTATCACAATTTCAAAGAAGATAAAAATATTTAGCACTCTCCTATTGACATTGCTAAAAAAGAGGACTATAACATAATTGTACAAGGAAATCAGAGAAGGTTCCTTAAGGTAATAACTTAGAAATCCAAACCCTCCATTCCCTTGCTTGGAGACATAGTTCGTTTTATGAACATGAGGAAAAGTAAAGGAGGTAAATGACTATGTTAACACCTAAAGTATTCACAGATGATTTGTTTGATGACTGGTTCGATCCGTTTACAGGACTGACAAGAGACCTGAACAGGATCGATCGCAAGCTCTATGGCAAGCATTCCGGCAGAGAGATGCTGATGGATGTCAAGGATCATGATGATCACTATACCGTAGAGATCGATCTTCCGGGATTTAAAAAAGAAGACATCGGCATCGAACTCAACGACGGCTACATGACAGTGACCGCTTCGAAGGGTCTTGATGAAAATGAGAAGAATCACAAAGGAAAGATCATCCGTCAGGAGAGATATTCCGGCATGATGTCAAGAAGCTTCTACGTCGGTGAAGACGTGACAAACGAAGAAGTCCATGCGAAATTCGAAAACGGCGTTCTGATGCTGGAGATTCCGAAGAAGGAAAGCGAAAAGATCGCCCACAAGAATACGATCATGATCGAGTGATCAGAAACAGACCGGAAGGTCTGTTTTTTGTATAATGGGGACAGAGGAAAAAGGATATGGAATTCAGACTGGCTAAAGAAGAAGACATCGATACCGTATATGACTACATCAGGAAACTGGCGGTATTTGAAAGCAGGGAAGATGATTTCAAGCTGGATAAAGAAACGTTATACAGGGCGATGTTTGAAGATAACCTGGGGGAAGTGATGCTTGCGACGGAGGACGGAAAGATCATCGGCTATTGCTTCTTCTATCATGTTTTCTCTTCTTTCAGCGGCCTGACCAAGATGTATCTGGAAGACATGTATATCGATGAGCAGTACCGGGGCGGCGGAAAAGGCAGAGAGTTCTTCCGGCAGATGGCGAAGACAGCACTGAGCCGCGGATACAAAAGCATGATCTGGGGCGCCCTGGACTGGAACGTGTCGGCGATCGGTCTTTATCTCAAGATCGGTGCCGAAGTCGAAAACGGAAGATCGCATTTCGAACTTCCGCTGGACAAGATGGAAAAACTGATCAGCGAATAAAAGAAACAGCCTATTCAGGCTGTTTTGTTTCATATAAATACTGAGGTGTCCCGATGAGATCCATGACTCTTTCTTTCAAGGTTTCTTCCGGATCGAGACGTTCCTTCAGTCCGTCGATGACGCCCTTGTTGTAGACGCGGCACATGGAAGAAAGATCCATATTGTATTTCTCGCACAGCATCCTGAAGATATCGGTCGGAACGGCGATATTATTGTATTCCATATGCTTGCCGTTATAACGGCCCAGACCGTAGACTTCGATATTGATCTCGACCTCGGAAGCATCGTCCTTCCACACAGAGATGAACTGCTTCTGTCTGATATCCGCGAGCCGGTTGTAGTTGAAACGGATCAGATAGGCGATCCCGAACCCCATCATGAACATCAGCGGAGCCGATACCGCCGCCGGTGTATAGGTGGCAATGTAATAGATATCCTTCCAGCCGCCGTTTTCCTGTCCCAGCAGAACGACGTTGATGATATAGACCAGGGCATAGGCAAAGAACGGGAACAGGCAGATCATCGAATCGCTCATGGAGAAGCGGACATCCGTTTCCACCATGAACAGCAAGACCAGTGCCATGATCGGACAGATGATGTGCAGATAGAAATTCATTCCTCCGAACGCAGTCTCAGGACCCTGAGAAGGAAAGATGAAGAAGATCGAGAAGATCATGGTCAGCGTCGTGCAGATCGCTCCGCTGTACTGAAACAGTGATACCCATTTCGGGAAGACGAAGCGTTTTTTTCGGATGCCTTCCACAGCGTAAGGGATCAGGAAAGCCGCACCGGCTGCCGAAAGCAGATTGGAGTTGACTGTAAAGTAATGGAAGAGACTGTATCCGGGATCCAGCTGCTGGTAGATATGAGAGTTCAGAAGACCGCCGGCGATCGCTGCCAGAGACACGACGAAGACGACCGTTGAAGCGATCAGGGCAACGATGCTGCGTCTCTTGTATAAGGCGATCATGTAACGGCGCTGAGACAGCGCTGAGGAATTCGGATGCAGGAGGATCTTTTCTTCACGGACGGCATTGTATTCTCTCAATGTCGGGCCCAGATACCTGCTGGAATCAAAACCGAGGATCAGGGTAAAGACAATTTCCATGAAGATGAGCCCGTAGGCAAACACGGGACCCTTACGGAAAGAGAAAGCCAGTTTGATCTTGGCGATCATCAGCAGGATGAACGCGATCACAAACACGATCAGAGACAGGAAGCCTCTGAGGCCTTTTGTCAGCAGTTCACCTTCTCCCAGAGAAAGCAGGATATATGCGACTTCCAGAACATCAAAAAGAATGCCGTACCCGCCTTTCCAGGCGATCGAAAAAAGCTGATAGTAGTTGAAAAACAGAATCAGAGCGTACCACTTCTTCCTGCCGGCCTTTCCCAGTACCTTCCACATTCCCAGCACACTTGAAAACAGATAGATGAGAATGATCGCTGCAGCAGCGATCGTGTTGATTTCCGATGCCAGGAAAGAACGAAGGATATGATAAATGAACAGATTAAGATCCATATTTTTATTATAAAGCCAAACCGGTATAAAGCAGGTGAAAAGAAGCCGGATTAAAACCGATCAGGCAAAGTCCCAAAGAACACAAAAGACATCTATGGCAACATCGGCTATAATGAAGACAGAGACAAGGAGTATCAGCCATGAAATTCTGATGATCAATCATTTTCCTTTGGTCGGCTCAGGCAGCGGAACCTATACGCGCAACCTGGCGGTCCATCTGGTGGGTCTGGGACATGAGGTATGCATCATCCTGCCGGAGAATACCGACGATATTACGGAACCGGAAGGTGTGAGACTGCATCCCGTCTTTTTCACGCCCGGTGATGTTGAGAACAGGAAGAACGGATCAGGAAGATCGATGGCCGATCCTCTGCCGTTCAATTTCCCCTGTTTCACTTCCCACCCCAGAAGCATCACTAACTTCGGTGGTCTGAACGAGGAACAGCTGAAGATGTATACAGACGCTTTCAGGGAGGCGATCGAAGAAGAAATAGAAACTTATCAGCCGGATATCATCCATGGCCAGCATGTCTGGATTCTGCCGGCACTGGCAGCCGATCATGACATTCCTCTGGTGCTGACAGCACACGGAACGGACCTGATGGGTTTTGACAAGTGGCCGCACTTAAGACACTATGCACAGAAGGCGATGGATGCCTGCAAAGCCGTCATCTCCATCTCCATGGACAACTGTCTGCTGATCTAGGAGCGTTTCCCGGAACACAAAGACAAGATCGTCATGATGCGTAACGGCTATGATCCGGGCATCTTCTATCCCGAAGCCCAGGATCTGGATGCGGTCACGGAAAGACACGGCGTGAAGAAGGAAGATTATGAAGGAAGAAAGATCGTTTCCTTTGCCGGAAAACTGGCGAACTTCAAGGGCGTCGATGTCCTGCTGAATGCGGTTAAATTATATGAAGACAAGGATCCAAAGACGATCACACTGATCGTCGGAGACGGCGATGAAAGAGAAAAACTGCACAGACAGGCAGAAGATCTTGAATTAAAGAGTGTCCGTTTCTTCGGCAACGTTTCCCAACAGGAGCTTCGAAGCATCTACAATATTGCCGATGTCAATCTGGTTCCTTCCAGAAGAGAACCGTTCGGTCTGGTGGCGATCGAGGCGATGGCCTGCGGAGCTCCGGTCATTGCGACCAACCAGGGCGGACTGCCTGATTTCGTCAATGAGAGCGTCGGCGGACTGGTGGAAGTGGAAGACCCCGGGGATCTGGCTGACAGGATCATTGAAGTCCTGGGCCGTTACGGTCCCGAAGAAAACAAGGAGTGGAGAAAACAGATCGCATCCTACGCCAGGAACCATTATGCGCAGGACAAGATCATTGAAGAACTCAATTCGTTATATCAAAGAGTAAAAGAAAGCTGATCATTTCCGATCAGCTTTTCTGTATAATGCCAGCGCCTGTTTCAGGGCGTTTTCTTTTGAGACACCCGCAAGACGCGTCTTGTGAGTGTATTCCAGTATTTTCGAGAAGGTCTCCGACGGTTCAAGACCGGCAGCGATCAGATCCTCTCCCGTGACATAGGGACGGGACATGTATTCTTTGAAGATCTCATAGTGTTCACAGATCGAATCGATGTCTTCCTTTTTTGCCTTGTCTCCCTTGTCGGCAAGGGAGAATCGGATCAGATCTTCAGGAGAAAACGCCAGATCGAAGACCTTGTTGAAAGATTTGATCGAAGAGTGTTCCTGTGCCAGAGAGAACAGACGCATGTGCAGCGAGGTCATGTTCGATACATATCTGGTCAGTTCTTTCTCCTTGGAGAAGCGCCTGATGAAGGTCCTGATCATCGGGATGCCTTCGATCTCATGACCGTAGCTGTGGATACGTCCGTCGATCTCTTCCGTAGTGATGATCTTGCCCAGGTCGTGGCAGAGCCCCAGCAGCATGAAGGCATAGGGATTGCTGCTGCGATCGCGGTATCTGACGCAGCGGTCGAGCACATCCATCGTGTGGATCCAGACATCTCCTTCCGGATGATAGATCGGATCCTGTTTCAGACCGATCAGCCGGATCAGTTCCGGGAACCAGGTATCAAGCTGATCCATCTGTCTCAGGGTCTCAAAGAAGATCGAAGGCTTCTGTGCTTTCAGAAGCGCTTTTTTCAGTTCCTCTTCGACCCGCTCTTCTGAGAGATTGGAAAGATCGATGGTCTTGCATAAAGAAAGGGTATCCGGATCGACAGAGAACTCAAAACGGGAAGCGAACTGAGCTGCCCTCAGCACTCTGAGCGGATCTTCGATGAAGGTTATCGGATCGACACAGCGGATGACTTTGTTTTTCAGGTCTTCAAGACCGCCGAAATGGTCGATGATCTCATGGGTGAGCACGTCTTCCATCAGGGCGTTGATCGTGAAGTCCCTTCTTCTGGCCGCTTCCTTTGTACCGATATAGGGATCGACATCGATCTCAAAATCGCGGTGCTTTACACCGGTGAGTCTTTCTCTTCTGGGCATGGCGATATCGATGCCGTATCCTCTTAAGGAATAGACGCCGAAGCTTTTGCCGAAACTTGCGGGATCCCCGTATTTCTGAAGGATCTGTTTCAGCTTCTCGGGCTCAATCCCGTGAACTTCAATATCGATATCTTTGTTTTCGATCTGCAGGAATCTGTCTCTGACGCAGCCGCCGACATAAAAAACACGGCCGTTTTCTTCAGCGATAGATGAAGCGATCTCTTCTGCGAGCTGTTTCGTGTTCATAAATCAATATCATTATAATCGATTCTTTCTTTCCGGAAGAGTGATAAATATGGGTTTTTTCTTATCAAAACAGTACAATAATGATATATCAAAATGATATTCTTTATATAGAAAGAGAGTTGTTATGACAGAAAATAAAAAGATCGTTGAGATTTTAAAATATTTTATTTCGGAAGATTTTTTCTTCAGTCTTATCGTTGTGGCCATTACGATCGGCATCATGTATTTCATCAAGCAGTATCTGATTAAGAAAGTCGCATATACATCCAAATCGACACAGCACAGAAATACGCTGATCGGTGTCCTCTTCAATGTGCTGCAGTATCTGGTCGTACTGGCTGCCATCATCATCATCATGAAGCTGCACAACGTGGAGATCAAGTCCATCCTGACAGGTTTGGGTGTCATGGCCACCATCGTCGGTCTTTCCCTGCAGGATACGCTGAAGGACATGTTTTCCGGCATCAATATCTACAACAACAACTTCTACAAGGTAGGTGACATGGTACGCTACAACAACGAGGAATGCGATGTCAAATATTTCAATGCCAGAGTCACCAAGTTCCAGTCGGTGAAGACCGGTTCCACTTATACGGTATGTAACTCCATGATCAAATCGATCGAGAAGATCAAGGACAAGCGGATCCTGACCTTCTATTTCCCGCTGGATGACGAAAAGGAAAAGATCGACAGATGCTTTGAAAAGGTCGTTGAACGCATGAAGGAAGAATCCAAGCGGGTCAGGGATATCCACTATGAAAGCATCAATGAAATTTCTGAAAAGGGCGTCGGCTACGAGATCAGCTACACCGCGGCAGCACACAAGGCGGAAGAGGTCAGAGACGATCTGTTCCGCATCTCCTATGAAGAACTGCGCAAGGCCAAGCTGAGACCGTTCAGGCTCTAGAGCTCTTATCATATAATGACAACAGAATCATAAAGATTACCAAGGAGGTTTTATATGGAAATCAATAAAGTTTGTAAAGACGGAACCTGCAGGATCGAACTGTCCGGAAGACTGGATACGATCACATCCCCGCAGCTGGAAGAAGAACTGCAGCAGATCCCCGAAGATGTCAAGGAACTCATACTGGATCTCAAGGATCTGGAATATGTTTCTTCAGCCGGTCTGCGTGTTTTCCTGAATGCGCAGAAGATGATGAACGACAAGGGAACGATGGTCTTGTGCAACGTCAATGACGAGATCATGGAAGTTCTGGATATGACCGGCTTTACGCAGATCCTGACGATCGAGTAGGATCTTATGGTTCAGAGAACAAAAGACAGCATATTAAAAAGAATAGAAGAAGAATTCGTCAGGACGACTGACACCCTCTGGGAAAATGAGATACAGGCGAACCTGTTCGTTGCCAGAGTACTTCTGGGATCGGCACTGATCGATATCATTTTCATCATACTCGCAACAAGCGATGTGCTTATGGTCGACAAGGAAAGCACGATGGCCGTCCTGTATCAGGCGCTGGTGGAACTGCTTGTACCGGCTCTGATCTGTCTGAAGCTCAAAGGTGAGAGAAAATGGCTGAAGATCGTAATGCTGATAGAGTATACGATCGTTCTGGCAAGAGTGGAATCGGTGCTGATGCACAACGTCGTCCTGCTCATCGTGTTCCCGGTCGTTCTCTCGATCCGCTACTATTCCCGCCCCGTCACGTCTTTTACCGCGATACTGACGATACTGCTTTCCTGTTTTGCGGATTATGCGGGCGTGGTATGGAAGATGGGCAGACTGAATCTGAACATGGTGCAGCTGCCGATCGGAACGGTGCTGCATTTCAATGATACGACGAGTCTGAGGGATGTGATCATGTCCCAGGCGAGCATCGATTACCAGCAGGTCTGGCTGCATACGCTTCAGCATTACTATATGCCCAAGCTGATCCTCTTCGCCATGATATCGACGATCTGTACCGAGATCGCAAAAAGAGGCAGGCTGGCGATCTTTGCCCAGCAGGAAGAGACGGCTCAGAGCGAACGCATCAAGACCGAACTGAATATCGCCAGCGACATTCAGGCCAACATGCTGCCCAACATCTTCCCGGCGTTCCCGGAGAGGAATGATTTCGATATCTATGCGACCATGAATCCGGCCAGGGAGGTCGGCGGAGACTTCTACGATTTCTTCATGGTCGATGACGATCATCTGGCGATGGTCATTGCCGACGTATCCGGAAAAGGAACACCGGCAGCCCTGTTCATGGTCATTTCCAAAACACTGATCAAGGACCATGCCCAGCTGGGTCTTTCCCCGGGCGATGTCTTTACGAGAGTGAACCGGAAACTCTGTGACGGAAACGAATCAGGTTACTTCGTCACGGCCTGGATGGGCATCTTGGATGTCAGAAACGGCGAACTGACCTATGTCAATGCCGGACACAATCCGCCGGTGATGAAGCTGGACGGAGAAACGAAGTTCCTGCAGTGCAGACCGCAGTTCGTGCTGGCGGGATTTGAGAACTTCGAGTACTGGGAAGAAAAGATCACCCTGCATGAAGGGGATAGGATCTTCTTATATACTGACGGTGCGACCGAGGCATTCAATGCCAAGGGTGAATTATACGGTGAAAACAGACTGATCGAATGTCTGAAACACCAGTCGGGAAAACCGATCGATGAAGTCCTGAACAATGTCAAAGCCGATATCTACGACTTTGCGAAAGGGACTCAGCAGTCGGACGACCTGACCTTACTGGCGTTTGATTATAAACGCGGAGGTGTCATGGAAAGAGAATTTGAAGCAAATGACAGCAGACTTCATGAGGTGCTGGCTTTTCTGGAGGAAGAGCTGGAAAAACATGATGCCGGCATGAAGGAGACGATGGCTCTGACGCTGGCGATGGAAGAAGCCTTTGTGAACGTCGCTCATTACGCATATGAAGGAAGGCCGGAACCGGGCAAAGCCTGGGTCTGTCTGTCTTTTGAAGGCGATGAAGTGACGATCACTTTAAAGGATAAAGGCATGCCTTTCGATCCGCTGGCGATGGAGGATCCCAACATCAACGCAAGCGCTGAAGAACGCGGCATCGGCGGACTGGGCATCTATATGATCAAGAAATCAACCGATTCCGTTGATTACAAAAGGGTCGGCGACACAAATATCCTGACAATGAAGAAGGTGATCAGGAATGCTGGATAGAGCGATCATGTTTGCGGCCAGAGCGCATGAAGGCATCGTGCGCAAAGGCAGCGGCCAGCCGTACATCTTCCATCCTCTGGAAGTGCTGTCTCTGGTCTCACTGATGACGCTGGATGACGATATCCTTTCAGCGGCTGTTCTCCATGACACGGTCGAGGATACTCCGGCAACGATCGAAGATATCAGAGCAGAATTCGGCGACAGGATCGCTTTCCTGGTCGGCGCAGAAACGGAAGACAAGCGCGGCCAGGTCAATAAGGCAGACACCTGGGAAGAAAGAAAACAGGAAACGATCGATACGATCCGCAACACGACAGACATCGGTTCCAAGATGATCTGTCTGGCTGACAAGGTCTCCAATCTGAGAAGCATGCATCTTGGCGTTTTATCAGAAGGAGATGAATTCTGGAATCATTTCAATCAGAAAGATCCGCTGAAGCATTGCTGGTATTTCAGTGAACTGAAGGATGCATTAAGCGAACTGAAAGATGAGGCAGTATACAAGGAATTTGAATTTCTGATCAAGAGTGTTTTTTCAAAATATCTGAAGGAAGGTGAAGAATGAGATATACATATGAGAATGAAACCCTGACTGTTTATCTTGAGGGCAATTTCGATACCAACAACGCTGACGAGATCGGTGGCAAACTTCAGGAGATCCGCAGCGAACATCCGGAAGGAAAGTTCGTGATCGATGCCGATCAGCTCAGCTATATTTCCAGTGCCGGTCTCAGACAGATCCTCCGCATCAGAAAAAAAGAAGCCGATTTCAGGATCATCAACTGTTCATCGGAAGTCTATGAGATCTTCCAGATGACCGGTTTTGCGGAGATGATGGATATCGAAAAGGGCTATCGCCATGTTTCGATCGACGGCTGTGAAAAGATCGGAGAAGGCTCCAACGGTGTCGTCTACCGCATCAATCCGGACACCATCATCAAGGTCTATAAGAATTCAGACGCTCTGGATGACATCAAGAGGGAACGTGAACTGGCAAAAACGGCTCTGGTCATGGGCATCAATACCGCGATCCCCTTTGACGTGGTCAGAGTCGGTGACAAATACGGTTCTGTCTTTGAACTGCTTTCCGCCAAATCCATCTCCAAACTGATCATAGAGAATCCTGACGACAGGGATCATTACATCCGTATCTTTGCGGACATGCTGAAGGAGATCCATGCGACCAAGGCAAAAGAGGGCGTTCTGCCCGATGCCAAACAGACAGTTGTCAAATGGGTCGAATGGCTGGAGCCTCATCTGCCTGAAGATACCTATAAAAAACTGCATCAGATGGTCAGCGATATCCCCGAACATCACTATGTCTTACACGGTGATTATCATACCAACAACGTCCATTACGCAGACAACGAAGCGATCCTGATCGATATGGATACGCTGGCGGAAGGCCATCCGATCATCGAGTTTGCCTCGATCTACATGGCTTACCGCGGATACGGCGAACTGGACCGCAGGGCAGTGGAAGACTTCCTGAAGATCGACTGGGATCTCGCCGGATACATCATGGATAAACTCTTTGAATTCTACTTTGAAGGAAAGGACAGGGCGTTCATCGATTCCGTTATGGACAAGGCGAAGGTCATCGGCTATACCAGAGGCTTACGCAGGACCATCAAGCGCAACCCCGATCAGAGCGATCTGATCGCATACTATAAGGAAAAACTGATCGAATACGTCAGCAAGGTTGATACACTGACATACTGAAAAAAATGAGAATAGACAAACAAATCACAGGAGAGCTGCTGACACTCACACCGTACGGACGCATCGATGCAGTCAGTGCCAAGGAATTTGAGGAGTGTCTGACGGCTGCCCTACAGGAAAGCGACAACATCATCATCGACCTGAAAGAGTGTGAATATATCTCCTCTTCGGGCCTGAGAGTTTTTCTTACGGCCAAGAAACAGCTGGGAGACCGCGGCGCTTTCTCGATCGTCAATGCCTGCAGGGCCATCCTGGATGTGTTTGAAATGACGGGCTTCTGCGATATCTTCCATATCGAAAACAGCGAAGATAAATCGCAGGCTGACATCAGGGTCATCTTCTTTGATATCGACGGCACCCTGCTGTCACACAGAATGGGAAAGGTCCCCGAAAGCACAAGAAGCGCTTTGAAGAAAGTGCAGGAAAAAGGGATCAAGATCGTCGTGGCGACCGGCAGAGACATCACCGAGCTCAAGAAGCTACCGGTCATGGATCTGAACTTTGACGGCTATCTCACACTCAACGGCAACATCTGTCTCGATAAAAACGAAAAGATGTTTGCGGGCAACGAGATCGATCCGGGTGAAGTCGAAGTCCTGGTCTCTATCTTCCAGGCAGGAAAGATCCCCTTCGTGCTGATCGGAGAAGAGAAGCGCTACATCAATTACGTCGATGAAGTGGTCATAAAGACCCAGCTGGCGACACACGGAACTGTCCCTGACATCGGCGAATACAAAGGCGAAAAGATCTATCAGTGCATCGCTTTCGTCGATGCGGAAACCAGAAAAAAACTGGAGGATATGCTGGACCATTGCCAGATCACCAGCTGGAACGAGACCGGTATCGATATCATCGCCAAGACCGGAGGCAAAGCGGCAGGTATCCAGAAGTTCCTGGATGAAGAGAAGATCTCCAGATCACAGACCATGGCCTTCGGCGACGGTGAGAACGATCTGAGCATGCTGAAGTATGCCGGAACAGGCGTCGCCATGGGCAATTCCTGCCCAGTCCTGAAAATAAGCGCTGACTATGTCACGGCCGACATCGATGATGACGGCATTGAAAAAGCGCTTCAGCATTTCCGTCTGATCGACTGAGGTGATGATTCGATGAAGTATATCGGACTGGATCTGGGAAGCGTGACCTGCGGTGTCTCAAGATCGGAGACCGGCCTTCTGGCACAGCCGGTCAGAACGATACGTTTTACAAGAGACGACTACGACGATGCGATCGACAGGATCCTGGAACTGTTTGAAGAAGAAAAACCGGATCTCGTCGTCATGGGTTATCCCCTGCTGGAAAACGATGACGAAGGACCCAGAGCCGCTCTGTCAAGAGAAGTGGCTGAGATCCTGGAACAGGAATCAGGCATCAGAGTCGTTCTGCAGGACGAAAGGAATACCACCAAGGATTCCGAAGACTTCCTGATACAGGCCAATGTCTCCCGCAGGAAGCGCAAAAAGGTCATTGACCAGCAGGCGGCCGTCAGGATCTTGCAGTATTATCTGGATGCAAACAAAGAATAAAGAAAACGACAGGCAACTGTCGTTTTATGATCGGTAAGAAGCGATGTTTTCTTCATTCACCTGGATAAGATCCGCTTTCCAGTCTTTCAGGTCGTTTACCTCGCCCAATATCGTCTTGACGATATCCATGATCGGCATATCCGTCTCGTAGTTTTCGCTTAATATGCTCAGCAGGGAAGGAACGGTCTTGAGCAGATTCTTTCCGCCCAGGGCTTTTCCGATGGCTTCGACGATGTCATCCAGGCGTTTTTCACGGAAAAGCAGAAGTGTCTGTTTTCCGTCAGTTGTTCTGCCGTCGATGACGATGCCTCCCAGCTGATCGACCAGTCTGATCAGAAGATCGCTTTTCACTTTCAGATGATAATCGGGAACTGTTTTGAAGAGCTGTTTCAGCTTTGAATCGCTGTCTTCTGTATCCGGATCCATCAGGCTGTGAGAAATCTCATAGAGGTCTGCATGATTGGCGATTGTGTCGACTCTCACAAAGAGATGATCTTTGCTGTTGTTGTTTTCCGTGTCGATGAGGACACAGTGTATCGTAAACTGTTTCTTCATTTTACGCACAGTTCTTCAGAGCTTCGGTGAGCTCGGCAATGATCCTTTCCCTTCCTTCACAGAAGGAGCTTCTGGCGGAATAGAGATTGGACAGGATGAATTCTCTTTCAGTGAAACCGAAGGTCTTTGCGATCAGATCGTATTCCGATTTCAAAGTGATGCCCATCAATCCCGGATCGTCGGTATTGATGTTGATCATGACGCCTTTGTCCCAGAGTTTTCTGATCGGATGTTCCTCGATCGAAGGAACACAGCGGGAAAAGTAATTGGATGTGACGGAGACTTCGATCACGAAATTGTTTCTGATCAGTTCATTGACGACATTTTCATCTTCGATCGCATGGATGCCGTGGCCGATCCTACCGCCTTTCTGCATGATCGCAAACATGACGTTGGAAGGTCCGCCCGATTCACCCGCATGGATCGTGTAATTGACACCCAGTTTTCTGGCGTGATCGAACATCGGCGCATAGCTTTCGATCGGTGTTGCCGTCTCATCTCCGGCCAGGTCGATACCGACGACACCCTGATCCTTGTATTTTGCAGCCAGTTCGACTGTCTTCAAGTTGTTTTCCATCGTTCCCAGATTGAGTCCGAGATTCATCATGCACAGAAGGAAGCCGCAGACAAGATCCGGATAAACTTCCAGAGCTCTCTTTCTGCCTCTTAAGACCGCTTCGACCGCTTCCTCCATGGAAAGGTTCTCGTTGAGGTGGGATTGCGGCGAGAAGCGCAGTTCGACCAGTTTCGAACCGGATTCATACATATCCTTGAGCAGTCCAAAGGACAGTTCCTCCAGACGTTCCCTGCACTGAAGGATGCCTGTCAGCAAAGCGAATTCTCCCATGCAGTCGGATAAAGACATGGTGGAATTCATGACGTGATCTCTGATCCACTGTTCATCGCTGACGCCTTCCGGGACAAGGCCGTCCTCCCGGCAGTATTTCACAAAAAGTCTGTAGGGGATTGCTCCGTCCATGTGGCAGTGCAACTCAACTTTAGGATATGTCATCGTGATACCTCCGTTTTTCTTCATTATAAATGAAAAACAGCCTTTGCAGGCTGTTTTCAATGAAGTCTAGAGAACGATTTCCGTTCCGTCGGCCTTGACGACCACAAACTGATAGTTCAGACCGTATTTGGCGATTAAGGATGAGATCGCCACCAGCGGTGCGTTGACCAGAAGCGCAAATGATCCGATCGCTGCGCCGACATTGACGGACACAGAAGTGATCCTTCTTCCTTTCGGATCGCGGATCTCGATCTTGTTGACATTGCCTTCCCTGATCAGATCCTTGATCGTTTCGATGATGGAATCGGCGGTTCTGTCCTGATCGCCTAATCCCTTGAAGAATGAGCCGAATGAACGGTCTTTGTTTTCCAGATAGATGATCGCATCGACAACATCGCCTTCGCTGGCTTCGAGAGCTTCTTTTGCCTCTTTGTAGCTGCAGTTTGTTCTTTCGATGACCTGATCAACATCATTAATCGTAAAATTCATTTATTGAACCTCCTTTATGGTAATTTGATTGTATCATAGGTTCATATGACTGTCAAGTATTTTTGTGAATCTTTTTTTCTGGTGAGGAAAGATGTTTTCGGGATGTTAAAATGAAGAGGAAGTGACAGGAGAAAATCATATGATCAGTATCAATAACGGATGGAAATTCACTGAAACATGGAGCGAGGCTTTTTTAAAGGGAAATAATGACAACGTGAGCGAAATCCGCATCCCTCACACTGTCAGGCAACTGCCTTTGCATTATATCGATCACAACGATTATCAGATGATCGCCGGCTACAGGAAAAAGCTGACGATCCCGAAGGAAGCGAAGGACAGAAGAGTGTTCCTGCAGTTTGACGGAGCCGGCCATATCGCGACAGTCTATGTCGATCGGAAAGAATTGTACACACATAAGGGAGGCTATACGGCTTTCCGGGTGGAGATCACGGATCATGTGAAGCCGGGAAAGGAATGTGAGATCGCAGTGAAACTGGATTCCACGGAAAACAAAGCAGTTCCGCCTTTCGGTTATGTGATCGACTATCTGACTTACGGAGGAATTTACCGTCCTGTATGGCTGGATATTGAGGAAACAGAATATATCAGAGATATTTTCGTCACGACGCCTTCGCTGAGTGAAGTACGCGTCATAACAGAGATCGACGGAAATCCAGATCAGGAAAAAACGATACGGATCAGGCAGCTTAACGGTGATCTGATCTGTGAAAAGAAGACCAGAGAAAACGACATCACTTTTACAGTTGACGATGTAAAGCCGTGGGATATCGATCATCCGGATCTCTATCTTTGTGAAGTGTCTCTGGACAACGGCGCAAAGAAGGAAACGCGGTTCGGCTTCCGTACTGTTTCTTTCCGGGCTGACGGATTCTATCTCAACGGCAGACGCATCGTCATGAGAGGACTCAACCGCCATCAGTGTTATCCCTACGTCGGCTATGCGGTAGCGGACTCCCTGCAGAGGGAGGATGCCAGGATACTGAAGGAGGAACTCTGCTGCAATGCGGTGAGGACTTCCCACTATCCGCAATCACAGGCTTTCATCGATGCCTGTGACGAACTGGGCCTGCTGGTATTCACGGAGATCCCCGGCTGGCAGCATCTGGGTGACGAGGCGTGGAAGGAAGCTGCCTGTGAGAACGTGAAGGAAATGGTCCTGCAGTACCGCAATCATCCTTCGATCGTCCTATGGGGCGTCAGGATCAACGAGAGCCAGGACGATGATGAATTCTACACGAAGACCAATCAGATCGCCCATGAACTTGATTTCTCCAGACCCACTTCCGGTGTGCGCTATCTGACCAAGTCGCATCTTCTGGAAGATGTCTATGCCTTCAATGATTTCTCGCACAAGGGCGACAACGCACCGGTCAGAAAGAAGAAGGACGTCACGACAGATATTCAGAAGGCTTTCCTGATCTCGGAAGCCAACGGTCACATGTTTCCGACGAAAGCCTTCGATCACTGGTCAAAGAGGGAGGAACATGCCCTGAGACACGCCAGGGTCATGAACGGCGCTTTAGGCAGCGGGGAACACGCAGCTGTCTTCCAGTGGTGCATGTTCGACTATGCGACCCATAAGGATTTCGGCAGCGGAGACAGGGTCTGTTACCACGGTGTGATGGACGCTTTCCGCAATCCCAAGACGGCAGCTTATGTTTACGCTTCCCAGGGAGATGATGTACCGGTACTGGAGGTATCGACGACGATGGATATCGGCGATTATCCCGAAGGAAGCATCAAGGATTTCTATGTGTTCACCAATGCCGACAGTGTCAGGTTATATAAAAACAATGTCTTTGTGAAAGAATTCAGAGACAGCGAATTCAAGGCACTGAAACACGGCCCGCTGAAGATCGATGACACGATCGGTGAACTGATCAGGACCAACGAGGGTTTTGATGATGCCAAGGCAAAGTCGGTCCACGACTCCCTGCTGGCGATGGCGAAATACGGCGCCTTCACTTTGCCGCCGATTGAAAAGGTCAAAGCCGGCTGGTGTATGCTGAGACATAAGATCTCCTATCAGGAAGCCAACGATCTTTACGGAAAGTATGTCGGCAACTGGGGCGGAGAGTCCATCTCCTGGCGTTTTGATGCGATCAAAGACAACGAAGTCGTCTCCAGCAGGACTTTGAAGCCCAGCTGCGATCTGGGCTTTGAGGTGAGAGTCTCTTGCAAAGAATTGAAGGAAGGCGACAGCTACGACATGGCGGCCGTCAGGATCCGTATCCTGGATGAAAACGGCAACATCGCTCCATACGCCCAGCTGCCGGTCTTCTTCAAAACGGAAGGAGAGATACAGCTTGTCGGACCCTCTGTCTGTACAGCGGAAGGCGGCATGTGCGGAACCTATGTCAGAACAACGGGGAAGAAAGGCAAAGGGAAGCTGACGATCGAAGCGGAAGGCCTGAAGGAAGAGGAAGTCAGATTTACGATTCAATGAAGACGGTGAAAGCCGTCTTTCTTTCGTTATATAATGATAGTGCCTATGAGTTTCATTTCATTTAAAGATGTATCCAAGATCTATCAGATGGGAGAGGTACAGATCAAGGCGCTGGACAGCGTTTCCTTTGATATTGAAAAAGGCGAATTTGTCGTCGTGCTGGGCGAAAGCGGTGCCGGAAAGACGACGATCCTGAATATCCTGGGCGGCATGGATACGGCTACGAACGGTTCCGTATTCTTTGACGGCAAGGATATCGCCGGTTTCAACAAGAAGGAGCTGTGCGACTACCGGCGTTATGACATCGGCTTCGTCTTCCAGTTCTACAATCTGGTGCAGAACCTGACAGCCAAGGAAAACGTCGAACTGGCACTGCAGATCTGCAGGGATCCCCTGGATCCGGTCTTTGTGCTGAAGATGGTGGGACTGGAGGAAAGGATGAACAACTTCCCTTCACAGCTTTCCGGCGGCGAACAGCAGAGAGTCGCCATCGCCAGAGCGGTGGCCAAAAACCCCAAGCTTTTGCTTTGTGATGAGCCGACAGGCGCTCTGGACTATATCACCGGAAAACAGGTGCTCAAGGTCCTGCAGGACATGTGCTACAAAAACGGCATCACTGTCGTCATGATCACACACAACCAGGCACTGGCACAGATGGCACAGAAGATTATCAGGGTGAAATCGGGAAAGATCGTTGATGTCAGAATGAATCAGCCTGTGGATATCGAGGAAATCGAATACTGATGTTCAACAAAGATACGTTCCGTCTGATCAGAAAGTCGTTCAACCGCTTTCTGTCTTTATTCATGATCGTGCTGGTATCCTCATCTTTTATGATGGGGCTTTTTTCCAACGGAACGATCCTGCGCGAAAGCATGGACATCTACAATGACGATCTCAATCTTCAGGATATCCAGATCTATTCTTCCTACGGTTTCTGCGATGAGGATGTCACCGCCTTGAGAGCCAACGAAGACATCGACCGCGTCTTTCCTTCGAAGATGGTCGATGCCTACGGCATCAGTTCCGACGTGAACAGCGTCTACCGTCTGGAAGAATTAAACAGAGACGTCGATCAGATAGAACTGGTGGAAGGCAGGATGCCGCAAAGAGAAAACGAAGCGCTGATCCTGGGAGACGGAATCGAGAGCGCAGCGGTGATGATCGGCAGAAGAGTACGGGTCTATCTCAATGACGAAGATATCAATGACTATCTGAAAAACGACCGTTTCCTGATCGTCGGTACCTGCAAGTCACCGGCTTATACTTCCAAGATCATGGGTTCATCCAACTGCGACAACCAGGACCTGACCCACATCCTTTTCATTCCCAACGGAAATTTCGTTTTTGATTACTATACGACCATCTATCTGACACTGAAAGGTGCCGATCAGCCGATCTCCTATACTGAAGCCTACCGGGATTTCATCGACAGCAGGATCGGTTCCGTTGAGTCCACCAAGAATCACCAGCAGGCTTATCTCAGAGACAGGATCTATGACGAGAATATGGAGAAGCTCAACGAGGGACGGAAGGAATTCAACGAGAAGAAGACCGAAGGCGAACAGCAGCTGCTGGAAGCCAAGCAGAAACTCGATGATGCGAACATCGAACTGATCGTCTCCCAGAGCCTGATCGATTCCAACAAGACTTCCCTGGAAGTTTCTCTGGCCCAGCTGGACGCGGCAGAGAAACTGCTGAACCAGAACGAGGCAAAACTCAATGAAGGCATTAAGGAAGCGGAGCGGCAGGCCGGCACGGATTTTGATACGCTCTATGCGGAAGTCTCGGCTGCGTATACCAGCTACATCATGATCAGGGAGACCAATTTCGATACCGGCTCCTATGTCAATAACATCGTCAAAGAACTGAAGGACGAAAAGGCTCAGAACCTGGCCCGTATGGCCGAGATCGAACAGGAAGAAGCTGCTCTGGATCCACTGGCGGAAGATTACGTGGAGAAAATGGCCGATCTGGAAGTCGAGAAACAGAATCTCTCCATCCGCAACAGCGTCATCGATGAGACACTGAAGAATTATGAAGGACAGGAGGTCGATGAGGCTGAGTCCAAGCAGGAGATGATGGATGCGATCGATGCCCAGTTTAACGGTTCGGTCGAACAGACCTATATTCAGCTCAAGACGCTCTATGAAGGAAGAGAGAAGATCAGATCTTCCAGAACAGAGCTGGAAACCGGAAAGCAGACGGCTGCCGAGGGTCAGAAACAGCTGGAAGAGGCCCAGGCTCAGCTCAATGCCGGAAAAAGAGAATATGAAAAGGGCCTGAAGGAATACGAAGAGGCCCAAATGACCTTCAACGATGAGATCGAACAGGCCCAGAACGATCTCAACAAAGCACAGGAAGAACTGGAAGCGCTGCCCAATGCCTCCTGGATCCTTCTGGACAGGGATTCGCATTATTCTTCCTATATGTACAAGAACACGATCAGGCAGATGTCGGCGATCGGTTATGCGATGCCTTTCCTGTTCTATCTTGTTGCAGCTCTGGTATGCATGACAACGATGACCAGGCTCGTGGATGAGCAGCGTTCCCAGATCGGTATCTTCCTGGCTCTGGGCTTTTCGGAAGGCAGGATCATCGGCAAGTATGTCCTCTATGCCCTGCTGGCAGCACTGGGCGGTTCCGTTTTGGGCATCATCTTCGGACAGCTGATCTTCCCGACCGTCATCTACAACACCTGGAGACTGATGTACGATCTGCCTGAGATCCGTTTCTATTATCCGGTCATTTATGTGCTCATCTGTATCCTGGCGTTCACACTGCTGATGGCGGCTGTCACGGCAAGCGTCGTCAGGAATTCCTTAAAGGAGATGCCGTCGTCGCTGCTGCGCCCCAAGGCACCCAAGAGTTCCAAGAGAGTATTGCTGGAAAAGATCACCTTCCTTTGGCGGAGGCTTCCTTTCACCTCCAAGATCACGGCCCGCAACATCTTCCGTTACAAGTCCCGTTTTTTCATGACGGTCGTCGGCGTTGCCGGCTGTACAGGCTTACTGGTAGTGGGTTTCGGCATCAAGGATTCCATCTCGGACATCGTTTCCATCCAGTACGGAGAGATCTTTGCCTATGATTATCAGATCAATCTGGAGAACGACCACCATCTGGAAGAAAATGTTTCGGTCTTAAAAGACAACCTGAACAACGAAGAAGTCGTTCCGTTCATGACCTATACGACCAAGGCTTATCTCAGCGACAAGGAAGACGACACACTGATCGTCGAGGTTTTTGATGCCAGAGAGTCAAAGAACGTCCTGAATCTGCGCAAGACGGATCACAAGACACCGATCGAGATGAACAACGGCGGCGTCATCCTCTCCCAGAAGTTTGCGATCAACCACAAGATCAGGGAAGGCGACTACATCACTGTCGAATCGCTCAACGGACTCAAGCGTGAAGTCCGGGTCGAAAGGATCTGCGAGTTCTATTTCCAGCACTATATCTTCATGTCGGAAGCCTACTATGAAGACATCTTCGGAGAAAATGTCCATGCCAACGCGATCGCTGTCACCAGTGAGGATCAGGAAGGCCTGAAAGAGGATGTGAAGAAACTGCAGGATTATATCTCCACGGTCGACTTCACCGGTTTCATCTCGCAGTTTGAAACGATGATCAAGGCACTTGACTTCATCATCCTGGTCATCATCGTCGCTGCCGGTTCTCTGGCGCTGGTGGTCCTGATCAACCTGATCCAGGTCAATATCGCCGAGCGTATCCGTGAAATCGCGACACTCAAGGTACTGGGTTTCAACGACCACGAGGTCAACAGCTACATCTTCAAGGAAGTGCTGCTGCTGACAGTCATCGGCGGTCTGCTGGGTCTGCCGCTGGGCGTGCTGGAACACCACTTCATCATGAATGTCATCAACATGGATATGATGATGTTCGGCATGAATATCTCGATCTTATCTTTCACTTATGCATTCCTGATCACGATCGTGTTCACGCTGCTGGTGTCGCTGTTCATGCGAAAACACCTCAACGATATCGAGATGGTGGAATCACTCAAATCCGTCGAATAAGGGCAGCGCTGCTGCCTTTTTGAATACAGGCTGAAAATGTTAGAATAGTATCATAAATCAATCAGAATCATTGAAAGGAGACGGCAGATGAAAACGATCGGTTTTTTATTAAGTCACAAAGCCGGTGAACAAAGGATCGCTTTATTGCCCAGAGATCTTCTGAATGTGGTGAATACCTCTTTGGTTTATGTGGAAAAAGGGTATGGAAGATCTTTGAGGATCGAAGATCAGGAATATGAAAACTTCGGTGCGAAAGCCGTCAGCAGGGAAGAGGTGCTGAAATGCGACTGCCTGCTGGATGTGAAGCTGGGAGACTGTGATTTTCTGGATGAGATCGAGAAGGAAAAGACACTGATCGGCTGGGCTCATGCTGTACAGAAGACAGACTTCACAAAGAAATGCATGAAAGACAGACACACCGTCATTGCCTGGGAGAAGATTTATACGGGCGGCAGATACATCTTTTACCGCAACCGGGAAGTGGCGGGAGAAGCCGGTGTCTTACAGGCGTTTACCTGTCTGGGCAAGATGCCTTATGAGTGCAAGGCCGCCGTTCTGGGCAACGGCCAGACGGCCAAGGGAGCGCTTCGCATCCTGCACGGCCTGGGAGCCAATGTCGATGTCTACGGAAGAAAACTGGAATCGCTGTTCAGGGAAAAGATGTATGAATACGACGTCATCGTCAACTGTATCTGCTGGGATACTTCCAGAACCGATCACATCATTTATAAGGAAGATCTGAAGAAGTTCAGACCGGGCACGATGATCATCGACATCAGCTGCGATCCGGGCATGGAGATCGAAACAGCCAGACCCACAAAGATCTCTGATCCCGTTTACGAGATCGACGGGGTCATACACTATGAAGTGGACAACACGCCGGCGATGTTCCCCTACACGGTATCTGCCATCTTGAGCGGAGGTTTTTCGACCTATATCGACGGCATCCTGAAAGATGACCCGGCTGAAGAGATCAGGAAGGCGGCTGTCATCGAAAAGGGCGAACTGCGCGATCAGGAGATCATCGATTACCGCAATCGATTAGGTATATAATGAGATTGAAAGAAGGATAATATCATATGAATGCTCAGGAAAGATATGAAGAATGGCTTGAAAAAATGGACCCCAACGATCCGATGTATCAGCAGCTGCTGGATATGAAGGACGATCCGGAAACAATCAAGGAGAAGTTCCATCAGAACATCACTTTCGGTACGGCCGGTTTAAGAGGAAAGGTCACCCCCGGTACCAACTGCATGAACTATTACATGGTCGGCAGGGCGACGCAGGGTATCGCCAACTACATCAAACGCTACGGACAGGAGGCCATGGACAAGGGCGTCGTCATCGCTCATGACTGCCGCCATATGTCCAGGGAGTTTTGTCTGCATACCGCTGCCATTCTGGCACACAACGGGATCAGGACTTACATCTTCAAGGATCTCAGGGCAACGCCGGAACTGGCCTTCATGGTAACAAGACTTGGATGCAAGGCCGGTATCAACATCACCGCTTCCCATAATCCGAAGGACTACAACGGCTATAAGGCTTACTGGGAGGACGGCTGTCAGGTATCCAGCAGCGTCGCAGACGGCATGCTGGAGGAGATCGAAAAGATCGATCCGTTCACAGTCGAAAAAGCCGACTTTGAAGAAGAACTGAAAGCCGGCAAGATCGTCATCCTGGATGAAAGCTACGACAGGGAATATATCGATCATGTCAAATCACTGGCGATCCACTCCGGTGATGAACTGGATCTGGATATCCCGATGGTATATACTCCTTTGAATGGCTGCGGAACGATGCCGTTTGAAGCCATGATGAAGGAAAGAGGATTCCGCAACTGGCACTTCGTCGAGGAACAGAAGGATCCCGATCCCGACTTCAAGACTGTCGGCTATCCCAACCCGGAAGACACCAAGGCTTTCAAGCTGGCTGAGGAACTGGGCAGAAAAGTCGGAGCGGAACTGCTGATGGCGACCGACCCGGATGCGGACCGTTTCGCGATCGAACTGAGAAACGATGAGGGAGAATACATTCCTCTCAACGGCAACCAGACAGGCTATCTGCTGGTCAACTACATCCTGGAAGGCAGAAAAGACGCAGGTACGCTTCCGGAAAACGGCGCGATGGTCAAGTCGATCGTCACATCCACGATGTCTACCAGGATCGCCGAGGCTTACGGTGTGAAGATGTTTGAAGCCCTGACCGGTTTCAAAAACATCTGCGGACGTATTCCGTTCTTAGAGGAAAACGGCTATACCTATCTCTTCGGTTATGAGGAGTCTGTCGGTTATGCAGCTTCCCCGATCATCAGAGACAAGGACGGCATCTCTGCCGGCATGCTGGTGACGGAAGCGGCTGCCTATTACCGCAAACAGGGCAAGACCCTGTTCAATGTTCTGCAGGAACTCTATGAGAAATACGGCTACTTCTCAGAAGATGAGCCAAACCTCGTCCTGGAAGGCATCCCTGGTGCGGAGCGGATCAAGCGGATGATGTCCTATGTCAGAGAACATCTTCCGACTGAAGTCGCCGGATGCAAGGTCGAAAAGGTCATTGACTACATCAACGGCTACGAAGACATCCCTGCTTCCAACGTTCTGCGTTTCTATCTGGAAAACGGTTCCTGGTTTGCGATCAGACCCAGCGGCACCGAGCCCAAGATCAAGTTCTATTTCTACAGCGTGGAGGATTCCAGAGAGAAATCGCTGGAAGTCAACAGGAAGATCAAGGATGCCGTCATGGAGATGGTCCTGGCTGTCGAATAAAAAAAGAAAGCCGATTCAATCGGCTTTTCATATACTTAAGTTTTTATCTTTAGGCCAGCTGACGCTGTAGGCAAGCGTAAAGCTCTTCTTCTCTCCCGGCGCCAGATCAAGATCCCATCTGACCTCACCGGTATCCTCACTGACCTTGCCTTTTGAGACATCATCGATCTCAATGACGATCGTCTTGTCTTCGGAGACCGGGACCTGATCGATCAGGGTAACGGTGCATGCTTCACTCTTGAGGGAAGTCAGCTGCAGCTCATAGACGAACTCCGTCTTCTTTGTTCCTTTTAATAAGACATTGGAAGAATACTTCTTCTTGAGATCTCTCTTGAGACGGATGCTTTCGTCCTTACCTAAGGAAATATCATAGGTCTCCTTGCTCTGATCGGGATCAAGACAGATGTTTCCGAGATAAGTTCCCTTGTGATAGACGATGGCGTAGGAGTTGATCAGTTCCTCGATATCAGCTGTCTTGACTTCAGCAGCCAGATAGCCGAAGCTGTCGAGTTTGGGAACGGCAATGATTTGGTAACGGCAATCCACCTGATGGGAAGTCAGATCGGCAGAGATCTCGTTTTCATGATCGATACTGTAAGTACCGCTGAGATCATATTCCATCATCGTATCGTTGGCCACGACTTCCGCTTTCTCTTCCTCAACGTCGTACATCACTTCTTCTTCCATGGCCATCGGTACTGCAGCGTCCATGACCATTTCCTCATCCATGCGCATGGCGGCTTTTGCGGCACCGAAGGCAGTGTTGGCCTTATAAAGTGTATTGCGGGGACGGTAGAAACTGAGTTTCTGCGGAGACAGTTCCGGGATATCGGCGGAGACGGAAGGATTGCCGGTAAACAGACGCAGGGTGATATCGTCCCAGTTTTCGATCGTGTGCTGGGCGATCTTGGCTTTCAACTTGACTGTGAGCCTGTCGCCTTCTTCCGTGTGGATCTCATAAAGCGGATACCAGGAAGCATTGCGTTCAAAATAGCGCAGCTGCAGCGGGAAGACACCGTTCTGTTTTGCTTCAAGATCGACTTTGACATAGTAAGCCTGGGTCTCGTTCTGTTTTTCCTGAAGCTGTTTCTGAAGGCCTTTCTCTTCTTCCTGCAGTCCTCTGATCTTCTCATAGACGCTCTCCAGTTTTTCCGGCAGGGCATCGATGTATTCGCTCATTTCTTTCACGGAGATGCTTTCTTTCTCGGAGAAGTCGGTGTTGTTTTTTAAGATCTCGATCTGATTGTTGAGGATCTCGATCTTATTCTGAACAACTTCGATCTTTGAAAGCAGATCTTTTTTCATTTCCTGCTGTTTTTCGGCAGGGTAGCGTTCCACGTTGACGTTGGAACCTGTTACGGCTTCCGGCAGGGCGAGCGTGACAGTAGAAGGATCAAGACTTGCAGTCAGGCCCTCGATCATAACGGTCTGTCTGCCCTGTTTCAGTTCGATATTTCCATGGCGTGTGACATAAGATCCGCTGCGGTAGACGGCAGCTTCTTTCACTTTTGTTGTTATCATGTTCCATTACCTCTTCATCATTATTTTACGATATACTTAAGACAGAAAGAAGGACAATATCATGAATGAAGTTTGGCAGTTTTTGAAAGAGTGCGGCGTATATTATCTGGCGACGGATGATAAGGGACAGCCCCGTGTCAGACCTTTTGGAACAGCAGAGATCTTTGAAGGAAAACTCTATATCCAGACCGGAAAGAAGAAGGACTGCTACAGGCAGCTGCTGGAAAATCCCAATGCAGAGATCTGCTGCTTCAAGGACGGCAAATGGCTGCGCATCGCCGGCAAGCTGATCCCGGATGACAGAGTCGAAGCCAAGAAAGACATGCTGGACAAGAATCCGAACTTAAGAGGCATGTACAACGAGAACGACGACAATACGATCGTCCTGTATTTTGAGGATGCAGTCGCAACATTCTCATCCTTTACCGAAGCACCGAAAGAGATCCGTTTCTGATGTATCCAGACCTGAACGGCTGTTGGGAAGAGGGCTATCATTATTATCTGGAACTGAGTGATGATTCACTGAGGCTGAGAAGATATGACAGAGCGATCGTCCTGGAAACAGCCGTCACATATCAATGGGAGAATAAGGAAAGATGTGAGATCCTGCCGCAAGACAGGATCCTTTCTTACAGTGTCGATCACAGGATGATGTCGGAGATCAGATCGCTGACTTATGAAAAGGGCGAGATCAGATTGTTGTATTATTCGCTGATCAACGGTGAAACGGAATACATCCTGCATAAGACAGACCGTTCCCCGTTTTCCCACATCATCATCCGTGATGAGGAATATCTGGATTCCCTGCAGGGAAAGTGGAAAAGATATAAAGGAGATGATTTTTTAAAGATCAAAGGCAACGCGCTTTCCTGGATGGGCATGGAAGAGAAATTCTGTGTCGTTTCCTATGCCTATGATCCCGATAAGGTCTATATCCATCCCGCCGACCTCTCCCGTGACAACTTTCCGGCTTTCACACAGATCGAAGTGAGAAAAGACATGCTGACATGCACAGTCATCGTCATGGATGCCTCGATGCCCCTGACCGTCTTTGCCAGGGAAGATATGATGAACAGGATAACGATACCGGAAGCAGCAGACAGAGGCATGAAAAACACCATGCTGAAAAAGGAACCGGACACAGACCACAGAGCGCTCGAAACTATACCGGAAGGATATCAGTACTGTCCGGAATGCGGATACAAATGCGAGGAGAGTCTGAAGTTCTGTCCGGAGTGCGGAACAAAACTGAAATAAAAGGGTCCCGATCGGGACCCTTATTCTTATTTTGTGTGCTGATCAAACCAGTCTGTTATTTCTTTCAGACGGCGTATCCTGTGGGAAGGTTTGCCGGAACGCGAAAGTTCGTGATTCTCGCCGTGGAAGAGGACCAGTCTCGTTTCGACATCCCTGTCAGCCAGTGCCTGCATCATCTGCATACCTTCGTTCATCGGACAGCGGTAGTCCTGGTCAGAGTGGATGAACAGCGTCGGAGTCTTTGCATTGTCGACGTATTTCAGCGGTGAGTGTTCCCACATCTTCTCTGCATCCCTGACCGGTCTGTCGGTACCGCACTGATCGCCGGAGAAGTAATAGCCGATGTCACTCATGTAGGTGAAGCCGGGCCAGTTGGCGATGCTTCTTTGCGATGCAACACAGCAGAAACGGTCGGTATGACCGATGATCCAGTTGGACATGAAACCGCCGTAGGAACCGCCGGTCTCACACAGCTTCGTCTCATCGATGTTGGGATATTTCTTCAGCACCGCATCAGTGAAATCCATCAGGTTACGGTAATCGTCATAACCGTATTTTCCTCTTAAATCCGCAAACTCATCTCCTCTGCCGTCAGATCCTTTGATGTTGGTGAACAGGACGAAATAGCCTCTGTTCGCCCATACCTGCATCTCATGGAAGAAGGCTTTCGTATAGATGGCTCTGGGTCCGCCGTGGATATCCAGCACTGCCGGATATTTTTTCTTTCTGTCAAAGTCTTTGGGAAGCAATACCCAGCCGTTAAGTTCCATGCCGTCAGATACATATTTCAGTTCCTTCGGGAGCGCAAGATATCTGTCTTTCAGCGCATTTGTATTGAAGGAGGATATCTTAGTGACCTTTCTGTTCTTAAAGGAATAGGAATACAGTTCCGGAAGTGATCTGTCGTCGCTGCCGCAGAAGACGATCTGATCCCTGCCGACATCGAAGAAAGAGATCAGAGGCATGGAGACCAGTTTCTGTTTCTTCATCTTATGATCGATCTTCCAGAGTTCGATATGATCGGTCTCTGAAGCAAGCGTATAAAGAATATCGTTCTGATTGACTCTTCCCTTGCCTCCGCCCAGCGCGGTATCGACGGCCGCCGATTCATACAGAGTACGGTCGTATGAAGGAAGTACCTTCAGTTTCCCGTCTTCCAGAAGATGGAACTTTGCAGTTTCGTTCATGCCGTATTTCTTTCCGTCGGTCGCCAGGACATGAAGTTGATCTTTCATGAAGAAAAGACCGGAGAAGGCATGATCCTGTTTCTTGTATAAACATTCACTCTTGCCGGTATCGATGTCATAGACATAGACCTGCTCGAACAGGGGCATGCGTCTGGTATAGGAACTGCCGTTATAGAAGACCCTGCGGTCTTTGACTTCCGCATCGGAAACATTGAAGAATGGTTCCGTGATCCTTGCGATCGAGAACGGCTTCAATTGACATA
>JAEEGI010001012.1_pt1 | contig 72602 bp, 47 predicted proteins | sample 8958751 | NCBI WGS metagenome assembly JAEEGI01 (sample SAMN16246545, study PRJNA631951) | gut metagenome | biome: gut microbiome; feature: rumen; material: KS-attached | host: Bos | place: Iran: Karaj | collected 2018-10
CCACTCGCTGGGACTCTTCTCCTCGTTCAATGCTGACGTGGTGAAGAACGTGGACTTCTACAAGAGCGGCTTCCCTGCCCGCTATGGCGGCAGGCTATCGAGTGTCGTCGACGTGCGCACGAACGACGGCAACAGGGAACGCCTGCACGGCTCCTATCGCATCGGAATGCTCGACGGAGGATTTCAGCTGGACGGACCCATCAAGCTGAAAAGCGAAAAGCTAAGAGAACAGAAGGGGGAGAAACGCGGCGTAGACTTCGGAACGTCGTTCAACATTGGGCTGCGCCGCTCATGGCTCGATCTGCTGTCGCGGCCAGCCTTCGCCATTGCCAACCACTTCAACGACGAGGAGAAAATCACGCTGGCCTACGACTTCTACGACCTGAACGCGAAGCTGACGCACATCTTCAACCGACGGTCGCAAATGAATCTGAGCATCTACAACGGACAGGACGCGCTCAGCACGAAGGACGACTGGCGTGAAGCTTGGAATGGTGAAGACTACAGCCGCCTTAGCTATCGCGACGTCTACAAGAACCGATTCCGCTGGGGCAACCTGAACGCCGCGCTGAACTGGCGCTACCAGTTCTCGCCGAAGCTGCTGGCGAACTTCACCGCCGTCTATACCCACAACCGCGCCTCGCTGCTCACCACCGACGACGAGCAATCCTTCGACGAAGAAGACAACATAAACGACCATACCTACATTGAACACAACTACCGCTCCACCATCAGCGACCTGGGCTACCGTTCGGAGTTCGACTACCGACCATCGCCGCACCACCACATCCGCTTCGGCCACGACTACACCTTCCACCAGTTCCGACCGCAGACACGTTCGCAGGTGTATCTGTGGGGTGTGCAGGAGGAGGCCGACAGCCTCACGGGCAGCAGCCATAACCACCACGCAGCCCATGAGCTGACTGTCTACGGCGAAGACCAGCTGACGCTCAGCGACCGCTGGAGCCTGAACGGTGGCCTGAACCTCTCGCTCTTCGGCATCAGCGGCAAGGCGTTTGTGGGCGTCGACCCGCGCCTGGCCGTGAAATACCAGCTGCGCGAGGACCTCTCGGCCAAGGCTTCCTACACGATGATGACGCAGTATGTACACAAGATTTCAAACTCCGTGTTGGAGTTGCCCACCGACTACTGGGTTCCAACGACTAAACGGCTGTGCCCCATGCACTCGCAGCAGTGGGCAGCAGGCATCTATTGGAACCCGCGACTGCGCAACCACGCGAGCCTGACACTCTCGCTGGAGGGCTACTATAAACTATCGCGCAACCTGTTGCAATATAACTCGTGGGGCGGACTGGTGCCGCCAGCACAGAGCTGGGACCAACTGGTGAGCGTGGGCCGCGGCCGCTTCTACGGACTGGAGCTCGACGCGCAGTATCGCACGAAGCGCCTGCAGGCCGACCTGGCCTACACGCTGTCGTGGAACGAGCGCCGCTTCGACGACTTCTATGAGAAGTGGTATCCCGACAAGTTCGACAACCGTCACAAGCTGAACCTCTCGCTGCGCTACAGCTTCAGCAAGAAGACGCAGATGTATGCCGCCTGGACCTACCACACGGGAAACCACATGACGTTGCCCACGCAGTATGTGCAGATGCCCACGCTGCCGAAAGGGGAGGCCTACCCCCAGCCCCTCACTGAAGGGATGGGAGTCTTTGCGGACGGGTATACTCATGGGGAATTCATCTATGAGCGGCCCAACAACATCACGCTGCCTGCCTATCACCGGCTCGACGTGGGCTTCAACTTCCACCACACCACGAAGCACGGCCACGAACGCATCTGGAATCTCTCCGTCTATAATGCCTACTGCCACCTGAACCCGCTATGGGTGGACATCGAATACAAGGAACTGAAGGAAAACAAGGTGGACTTGAACGGGCACGAGAGCTTCAGCGTGAAGACACGTGGCTACATTCCCATCATCCCATCGGTGAGTTACACGATTAAGTTTTAAAAGAAAAAGACGATGGTTACACGATTATGTTTTAAAAGAAAATGACGATGAATACATTAAGACGATTTTTAGCCAATAGTCTCAGCATATTAACGCCCCCTTCCTTAGAGAGGGGCTTGGGGTGGGCTGCCGCCTTGTGTCTTGGGATGGGCCTCACCTCCTGCACCGACCACTACGACCTGGGTAAGTTGCAAAACCCCTCGAAGCTGGTGGTCTATTGCTTCCCGGCTACCGACGACACCACCTACATCAATGTTACGGCCAGCGTGGGTGTGAAGAAATTCACCGACACACGTGGCATCCGTACGCTCGACGACGCACAAGTGACCTATCGCGTGAACGGGCAAAAGCGGCCTGTGCATCAGCTCTCGGCCCTGCTGCCGGGCGTCGACGATGCCAAAGGCGTGTTCTACGTGCTTGGAGGTCATCAGCCTGGCGACCGCGTGGAGATTGTCGTCAGCCACCCCGACTACAGCGAGGCCACGGCTGAAGCCACGATGCCCGAAGCAGTGCCGGTGAGCCTCGACCGGGTCGTTTCCGCAACCGAGTTCGACCCCGACTGGTATGACAGCCGCACCTTCCACAAACTGCTCGCCACCTTCACCGACCCTGCCGCGACGGAGGACTACTACGCCGTGCGCGTCTGCAAGAAGCAATATTCCGGTTCAGCCACGGGGCATCTCTACGAAGGCGGACAGGAAATCAGCACGTGGTACATCAGCAACATCGACGACTATCGGCGCTTGTGCGAGCAATATCCCGCCATCGAATGGGAGGTGGAGGTGAGCGACTCCACCATCAGCTGGCCCGAGATTGTCATCAACGACGAACCACTGCTGAATCCGCTCAGCGAGATAGACTCCGACTTCGGCTTCTCATCCGACTTCTACGGTGGCTTCTACATCTTCAGCGACGAGCAGATCAACGGACAGACCTACACGCTGCACCTGAACATCCCCACCTACAACTCCCGCAACAAGGAAAACTCCTGGGGCGAGTCGTACAGCGTGCTACTCTATCGCATCTCACCGGAGTTCTACCGATTCGTGAAATCTTACAACGACATGGCCAACAACGAACTTGCACAGGGCGGCTTCGCACCCGTGTCCCCCACCCTCTCGAACGTCAGCGGCGGCTTCGGCCTCCTCGGCACATACGCCACGGGCTGGAGCAACTGGAAAAGAACTGAATGACGCTGAAGAAAATAAAAACGGGAAATGATGAATAGAACAACAATACTCAAAAGAATAAAAACGGCGCTGATCAGTGCTATATTGATGTCCCTCCCTTGGGGAGGGGTCGGGGTGGGCTTTACCTCCTGCACCGATGACAACGACGAGCCGCACATCAGTGGCGTACAGGCTTCGGTGGAAGCGCCCGTGCTGAGTTTCTACGTAGAGGACATCGACGGCAATGACCTGCTGGCCAATGCCGACGGGCTAAGCGTGAGTTGCAAGGAAATGGGCGAACCGTTGCCATATAGCATTGAGCAGGCAGAAGTGATGTCGTGGCAACATAGGGAGAAGACGCAGGCCTGCCTGCTGACCGTCACGCTCCCCTCGCCCTATCACAACAAGGACGACAAGGAATATGTCTACACCCTCGACCCGACACTCGCCATCCAGCTTGATGGCTTCGAACTACCCGTCGAGGTGAAGACCTTCTACGACTACGACCTGCGCTACGAACAGGGTAGCAATGGCCAGCGCACCGCCATTGTGAACTACAAACCGAAGAGCATCAGCTTTGGCAATCATGGGCTGCAACACGACACACTACATATCATTGTCGAGGACGGTTATCCCTACCTGCGCATCGATGGCGACACACTTCATGTGCAACTGCGATTCCCCTGCACGGGCAAGCTGTTGCCGCCGCTGTCGTGGAATGAGGAGCAACAGCTGTGGTCGGGCGATGCGATGCAATGTAGTATGCAGCTTGACGGGCGCGTCATCGCCAAGCCACACGAAACCATCGCGACAAGTCATCACTCGGAACGAATCGTCACCGACGAAGGGCTGTTGTGCGACAGCATCTACAACGCCATAGACCTCAGCTTTCCGCTGCCCTACATCTACGGCATGGAAGAAAGCTACACGCACAGCCATTTCCGCTTCACGCTCTCCATGCAAAGCCCGCAACTCTTCGGCGACAACCATGAGCACTCGCTGCAGCTGTTGCTCAACCAATGGAAAAGCGACATTGAACGTAAACAAATCAATGTCTGGCAGACATACCTCGACGGCCAAGAACTCGACACACCATCCTACTATATTGGCTACCCATATCATATAACTCTAAACTGGAAATAAAAACCATCTGCAATATGAAAACCGACGACAAGCAAAAACAACTGGAAGACTTCGTGCTGAACCATTATCAGCAAGGAAAACTCGACACGCAGAAGGCTCTGCGCAACGTCAGAGAGCGGCTGCAGCAGAGGGAAGACCAACGGCAGGAAGTACGCATCGTTCCACTCTGGCAACGCTTGCGCCATATTGCTGCCGCCGTTGTGCTGGTACTGGTCATGGTGAGTGCCTACGCCATCTATAGGAGCAACGCTAATCATCAGTCTCCATCGGCCACCACGCCGCAACCCACCGCCATCACTCAGCCTTCACAGCCTAAATCCTTCCACTTCGACAACACGCCCATCAACCAAGTGCTCGCTGAACTCGATGCCTACTACGACCTGCAGCTCAGTGCCAGCGACACCACCAAGCACCTCTCAGGCGACTTCGAAGCCGAATCGCCCGAGATGCTCATCGATATGATTGAGCAGACACTGGGAATTGAGGTTAAGCGTAGAGAGTAATCCTATTCGCTCATCGCAGAATAGGTTATTACAGTAGGGGAAAAAGTATATAATTAAACAAAAAATGAGTAGCGGCTCCCCTGCCACTACTCATTCAATCTTTCTTAGTTCGCCTGTTCCGAGAGGAACTTGATGCGCACGAGGCGAATCTCATCCTCGGAGTATTCGGGGCCTAACTCATCTTGTGCAGCATCGAGGCTGTCGGTATCGCTCTCGCGGAAGTAGTCGTAGATGTCGTCGACATGATCGTCGTCCATGACTTCCTCGAGGAAGTAGTCGATGTTGAGCTTTGTGCCGCTGTAGACGATGGCTTCCACCTCAGAGAGCAGTTCGTCGAAGTCGAGTCCCTGTGCATTGGCGATGTCGTCGAGTGCTACTTGGCGGTCGATGCTCTGAATGATCTTCACCTTCAGCATCGACTTCTTGGCAACGGTTCGCACACGCATGTCCTCGGGTCGCACGATGTCGTTTTCTTCACAATAGGTGCGGATGAGGTCGCAGAATGGCTTTCCATAGCGCTTCGCCTTACCAACGCCGACGCCCTGTATATTCTGCAGTTCCTCGAGCGTCACGGGGAACATCGTCGCCATCTGGTCGAGCGAGATATCCTGGAAGATGACGTAGGCTGGCAGGTCGTATTTCTTTGCCATCTCCTTGCGCAGGTCCTTGAGCATGGCGATGAGTGTCAGGTCGAGGGCGGTGCCAACGCCATCCATGTCGACATCGTAGTCGTCGTCGTTAAACTCGGTGTCTTCGACAATCATGAACGAATGTGGGTTCTGCAGGAAACGCTTGCCGGCAGCAGTCACCTTCAACAAGCCGTAGTTCTCTACTTCCTTGCGCAGATAGCCGGCGATGAGTGCCTGACGGATGACGGGATTCCAAATCTTGTGGTCTTCGTCCTCGCCTTCACCAAACTCCTCCAGCTGGTCGTGCTTATGAGAAACAATGTCGTCGGTGGCATGTCCGCTCACGAAGTCAATGACGTAGTCCTGCCGGAAGTTCTCCTTGATAGCAAGAATGGCCTTGAGCACGATGATGAGAGCGTCCTTGCCCTCACGCTTCTCCTTCGGATGCAAGCAGTTGTCGCAGTTCTCGCAGTTGTCCTTGTCGTATTCCTCACCGAAGTAATGCAACAACATCTTGCGACGGCACACACTCGACTCAGCATAGGCGGCAGTCTCCTGCAACAGCTGGCGACCGATGTCCTGCTCGGCCACGGGTTTTCCTTCCATGAACTTCTCGAGTTTCTGCAAGTCCTTATAGGCATAGAAGGCGATGCAGATGCCCTCGCCGCCGTCGCGGCCGGCACGTCCCGTCTCCTGATAGTAGCCTTCGAGGCTCTTCGGGATGTCGTAGTGGATGACGAAGCGCACATCGGGTTTGTCGATGCCCATGCCAAAAGCAATGGTTGCAACGATGATGTCGATACGTTCCATCAGAAAGTCGTCCTGCGTCTCGGAACGTGTCTGCGAGTCGAGACCTGCATGATAGGCAGCAGCCTTGATGTCGTTGGCCTGCAGCACGGCGGCCAGTTCCTCCACCTTCTTTCGCGAAAGACAATAGACAATGCCGCTCTTGCCGGGATTCTGCTTGATGAAACGAATGATCTGCTTGTCGATGTCCTTCGTCTTCTGCCGCACCTCATAATAAAGGTTCGGGCGGTTGAAGGAGCTCTTGAACTCAACGGCTCCGACGATGCCCAGGCTCTTCTTGATATCGGTGCGCACCTTATCGGTGGCAGTAGCCGTGAGTGCGATGACTGGGGCATTGCCGATGCGGTTGATGGTGGGTCGGATATTGCGATACTCCGGTCGGAAGTCGTGTCCCCACTCAGAGATACAGTGTGCCTCGTCGATGGCATAGAACGAAATCTTGATGCCCTTGAGGAACTCTACATTCTCATCCTTGTTCAGCGACTCGGGAGCCACATAGAGCAACTTCGTGCGACCTTCGCGCACATCGTCCATCACCTGCTGGATGGCCGCCTTGTTCAGCGAGGAGTTCAGATAGTGCGCCAAGCCCTCCTCCTCGCTCAGTCCATTGATGACATCCACCTGGTTTTTCATCAGGGCGATGAGTGGTGAGATGACAATGGCTGTGCCTTCCATGATGAGCGACGGCAACTGGTAGCAAAGACTCTTGCCACCACCTGTCGGCATGAGCACGAACGCATCGTTGCCTGCCAGCAGATTGCGGATAATCGCCTCCTGATCGCCTTTGAATTTGTCAAAGCCGAAGTAATGCTTTAGCTTGGTTGTAAGGTCTTCTTGTTTTGTCATAAGGCGTTGGGGTGTATTAGGTTATTTAGCTGACCATGAGGTGTGCGCCCTCTATTTGTGAACGGGCGTATTCCAAGGTCACTTCAAACTTCTTGCGTTTGCGTGAAGGCATCTCGAACATGGCATCCATCATCATGGCCTCAACGATGGAGCGCAGTCCGCGGGCGCCGAGTTTATATTCAATGGCTTTGTCGACGACGTATTCGAGAGCCTCGTCGGTGAACGTGAGCTGGATGCCATCCATGGCAAACAGCTTCTCATACTGGCGGACGATGCTGTTCTTGGGTTCCACGAGGATGCGTCGCAATGCTTCGCGGTCGAGGGGTTTCAGATAGGTGAGCACCGGCAGACGGCCGATGATTTCCGGGATGAGACCGAACGACTTCAAGTCTTGCGGCAGGATGTACTGCATGAGGTCGTTCTTGTCAATCTGTCGCTGGTTCTGCACGGAGTTGAAGCCCACCACGCGGGTGTTCAAACGCTGTGCAATCTTGCGCTCGATGCCGTCGAAGGCGCCGCCGCAGATGAAAAGGATGTTGCGGGTGTCGACGTGTATGTATTCCTGGTCGGGATGCTTGCGACCGCCCTGCGGCGGCACGTTGACCATCGTTCCCTCAAGCAGCTTCAGCAGTCCCTGCTGCACACCCTCGCCGCTGACGTCGCGGGTGATGGAGGGGTTGTCGCTCTTGCGGGCAATCTTGTCGATTTCGTCGATGAAGACAATGCCGCGCTGGGCAGCCTCCACATCGTAGTCGGCCACCTGCAGCAGACGGCTCAGGATGCTCTCCACGTCCTCGCCCACATAGCCGGCCTCGGTGAACACCGTTGCATCGACAATGGTGAACGGCACGTCGAGCAACTTCGCGATGGTGCGTGCCATCAGGGTCTTGCCCGTTCCCGTGGAGCCTGCCATGATAATGTTCGACTTCTCGATTTCAACATCGTCGTCGCTGGGCTGCTGCAGACGCTTGTAGTGATTGTAGACCGCCACCGAAAGATATCGCTTGGCTTCGTCCTGGCCAATGACATACTGGTCGAGATACGCCTTGATCTCTGCCGGCTTGGGTACTTTCTTCACTTTAAACTTCTCGTTCGCCTTGCCTTTCGCACCCTTGAGCATGCCCGTTGAGCGAACAATCTCATAGGCCTGCTGAGCACACTCGTCACAGATGAACCCGTTCAGTCCTGTGATGAGCAATCTTACTTCTTTCTCGTTTCTTCCGCAAAAATTACAAACTTTCTTCATATCATCCTATCGGAGAGCCGCCACCCGAAACTTTCGGCGGCAGCTCCCGTCATCAATCACATAACGTTCTATTTACTTCTTGACCAACACCTGGTCAATCATGCCATATTCGCGAGCCTCCTCGGCCGTCATCCAGTAGTTGCGGTCGCTGTCGGCCCACACCTTGTCGAACTCGGTGTGCGAGTGGTCGGCAATGATGGTGTAGAGTTCTTTCTTCAACTTCTGAATCTCGCGAGCCTCAATCTCGATGTCGCTGGCCTGACCCTGCACGCCACCCATCGGCTGATGAATCATCACGCGGCTGTGAGGCAGAGCCGAACGCTTGCCTTCCTTGCCGGCAACAAGCAGCACGGCAGCCATCGAGGCAGCCATGCCCGTGCATATGGTAGCCACGTCGCTCTGAATGAACTGCATCGTGTCGTAGATGCCCAGTCCGGCATAGACGCTGCCGCCCGGCGAGTTGATGTATACGTTAATGTCCTTGCCCGGGTCGTTAGCGTCGAGGTAGAGCAGCTGTGCCTGCAGCACGTTGGCCGTGTAGTCGTTCACCTCGGTGCCAAGGAAAATCACTCGGTCCATCATCAGGCGTGAGAACACGTCGAGCTGCGTGACGTTGAGCTGGCGCTCTTCGAGGATATATGGATTCATGTACTGTGCCTGTGCGTTCATCACGTCGTCGAGCACCATTCCGTTGATGCCCAAATGCTTGGTAGCATATTTTCTAAAGTCGTTCATGCTTTAATTACTGTTTTTTGTTCTGATTACTTCTTATTTTTCACGTTTCATTCACAGATGAAGCAGGTTATTTCGGTCCTTTCTCTCCTTTCGTGCGAATTTCTTAAGAACAAAGTTAAGAAAAAAAATGAGAAAAACGCCATCATCAGCAATTTTTTTTCTCATTTTATGTTTTTTTTTGATAAAAACAGCGGGAATGCACCACATTTGGCACATCCCCGCCTACCTTATTGAAGATTTAAATACAATTCGTTCCAGCCAATCTTACTCGGCCATGGCCTTGTTGAACTCGTCGAGCGAAACGGTCTTCTCGTTCAGCTTCACGACGTTCTTCATTACCTCGATGAGCTTCTGGTCGATGGCGCGGTCGACGAATCCCTGAACGTTCTCTTCCTTCTTCAGCATGTCCTGTGCGTAGTTGTCGAGATACTCGTCGGGAACATTCGACATGCCATACTGAGCGAACTGGGCGCGAGCAGCCTCACGGGCGGCAGCCTTCACCTCGTCGTCGCTGATCTTGATGTCGTTGGCGCTGACGAGCTGCTCCTTGATGAGATGCCAAGTCAGTTCCTTCACGCTGCCCTCGTAGTTCTTCTCCACGTAGTCGTCGCCCTTGTCCGGGTTGTTCTGCTTCATGATGCGCTTCAGCAGCTCATCGGGCCACGTCAGCTTACCGGCCTTCTTCTCGCAATGAGCACGCAGGTCCTGCAGGAACTTCCAGTCGCTGTTCTGCTGCAGCTGAGCCTTGATCTCCTCGGCTACACGCTCGCGGAACTCCTTCTCGTCCTTCACGGCATCCTTGCCATACACCTGGTCGAACAGCTCCTGGTTCACCTCAGCAGGTGTGAAGCGGCTGATCTCAGTGATCTGGTAGGTGAAGTCGCCCGTGTGGAAGCCCAGGTCGGCCTTGTCGACCTTCAGCAGCGATGCCAGCTCAGCGTCGCTCTGATAAGCCTTGCGGGGGTTGAAGGTGATGATATCGCCCAGCTTCGAGCCCTCGAAGAGCTTCTTCTGGTCCTCATCTTTAATATAAGTGGGCATTACCAGAGCCTCGCTGAGCTCAATGCCGTTCTCCTTGTCCTGCTCGCGAAGGTCGCCCTTCAGCATGTCGTTGTCCTGATAGTCGTCGGCCTTCTGATAGCTGCCGCCGCGCGAAGCATACATGCGAACCTGCTGGTCGATGAGCTTGTCGTCGACGTCGATGGTCAGGTAGTCAATCTTATCGTGGCCGCTGAGCTTCACGTTGATCTCGGGAGCCACTGCCAGGTCGAACTGGAAGGTATAGGGAGCGGGCTTCTCAATGTCGACAGCCTCGTTGCCTTCGTGCGGCAGGGGCTCGCCGAGCATCTGGATATTGTTGTCCTTCACGTACTTATACATCTCCTGGCCAACGACTCGGTTGATGGCATCCATCTTCACGGCCGTGCCATACATGCGCTTGATCATGCCCATGGGCACCTGACCAGGACGGAAGCCCGGCACGTTAGCCTTCTTGCGATAGTCTTTCAGTGTCTTCTCGACAGCCTCCTTGAAATCATTCTCTTCGACGGTGATGGTCATCAAGCCATTCACCTTGTCAGCGTTCTCAAATGTGATATTCATCTTCTTATTTGCGATTTACTATTTTACATTTTACAATTTCGGGGTGCAAAATTACTCATTTTTCCTCGAACCACCTAATATAATATAAAATTATTTGATTTTTTAACCTAAAAATCCCCTGAAATGCCTTTGCACCTCGGGGGATGATATAGGAGATGAGCAAATATATACTTTGTTTGTCGTCACGAAAGCCCCGATGGAGGGCAGAGGGATTACGACTTATCGGAGGAATTATCCTCGTGCTGCCGACGCTCCTCGTCGAAAAGTTGGAAGTTTTTCTTGCGGAGCTCGAAGGATTCCGTGAGGTATTTCTCGCGTACAATCTTGTTTTCTGCGAGTTGCTCGGGAGTGCCCTGGAAGAGGATTTTTCCTTCGAAGAGCAGGTAGGCACGGTCGGTGATGGCGAGTGTCTCATCGACGTTATGGTCGGTGATGAGGATGCCGATGTTACGGTACTTCAGCTGCCAGACGATCTGCTGGATGTCTTCCACAGCGATTGGGTCGACGCCGGCGAACGGTTCGTCGAGCATGATGAACTTCGGCTCGATGGCCAGACAACGGGCAATCTCCGTACGGCGACGCTCACCACCTGAGAGCTGGTCGCCCTTGTTCTTGCGCACCTTGCCCAGACGGAACTCGGCGATGAGGCTCTCCAGCTTCTGCAACTGGTATTCGCGCGGTTTTCCCGTCATCTCGAGCACCGACATGATGTTATCCTCGACTGACATCTTGCGGAACACCGATGCCTCTTGCGGCAGATAGCCGATGCCGGCGCGGGCGCGCTTGTAGACGGGGTATTGGGTGATCTCCTCGTCGCCCAAGAAGACGTGGCCGCCATTGGGGATGACGAGACCCGTGGTCATATAGAACGAGGTGGTCTTACCGGCTCCGTTCGGGCCGAGCAGACCTACGATTTCGCCCTGCTTCACATCGTAGCTCACGTCGTTGACCACCGTGCGTTTTCCGTAGCGCTTAATGAGTCCCTCGGTGCGAAGTACGAGATGCTGGTCGCTGGCAGGAGTCGCCGCCTGCTGTTCGTTTTGGCTGATATTCTCTTCCATCTTGATTATTTTTCTGCAAAGGTACAAAAAAGTTCAAAGTTCAAAGTTCAAAGTTCAAAGTTTTTTCGTAATTTTGCAGAGAAATAAAGTTTTTTTATGTTTATCATCAACTCACTCCACACTTTCGGCCGCTATCTGATGCTGATGGGTCGCACCTTTTCGGTGCCCGAGCGGTTTCGCATGTTCTGGAAACAATACGTGAAGGAGATGGCACAACTGGGTGTCGACTCTATCGGCATTGTGTTGCTCATCTCGTTCTTCATCGGTGCGGTGATCTGCATTCAGATGAAGGTGAACATCGAGAGCCCGTGGATGCCACGATGGGTGGCTGGCTACACCACACGCGAGATTATGCTGCTGGAGTTCTCCTCGTCGATTATGTGTCTGATTCTGGCTGGTAAGGTTGGTTCGAACATTGCGTCGGAGCTTGGCACGATGCGTGTGACGCAACAGATTGATGCACTGGAGATTATGGGGGTGAACTCGGCATCGTATCTCATCCTGCCGAAGATTCTGGGACTTATCACCATCATGCCGTTCCTCGTTATCTTCTCATCAGCCACGGGCATCATCGGTGCATACGGTACGGCCTTTATCGGCCACATCCTCTCGCCGGAGGACCTCACCGAAGGTCTGCAGCACTCGTTTGTGCCGTGGTTTATGTATATGTCGATTATCAAGAGTCTGTTCTTCGCGTTCATCATCTCGAGTGTGTCGTCGTTCTACGGCTATACGGTGGAAGGTGGTTCGGTGGAAGTGGGTAAGGCATCGACCGATGCCGTAGTCTCTTCGTCGGTGCTGATTCTGTTCAGCGACGTGTTCCTCACGCAGATACTTAGTTAGTTTAAAGTTTCTAGTTTATAGTTTCTAGTTTATGTCACTTCGTTCCATGACTTTTGTCACGACTCGGCAAAGATGAAGCAAGCTTCTCTTTGCGCTCACTGCTCCAAAAGTTCAAAGTTCAAAGGTAATGATAGAAGTAAAGAATCTCTATAAATCGTTTGAGGACAAGGAGGTCCTTCACGATATCAACACCGTGTTTGAGGACGGTAAGACGAACCTGATTATCGGTCAGTCGGGATCAGGTAAGACGGTGCTCATGAAGAATCTCGTGGGACTGCTGGAACCCACCAGCGGACAGGTGCTCTACGACGGTCGTGACTTTGTGAAGATGTCGAAGACAGAGAAGGTGATGATGCGCCGCGAGATGGGAATGATCTTCCAAAGTGCCGCCCTCTTCGACTCGCTGTCGGTGTTGGAGAACGTGATGTTCCCACTCGACATGTTCTCACCGATGACCTATCGTGAGCGCGAGAAGCGCGCCATGGAATGCCTGGAGCGTGTGAACCTGCGCGGAGCAGAGAAGAAATTCCCTGCCGAGCTCTCGGGTGGCATGCAGAAGCGCGTCGCCATTGCCCGTGCCATCGTGCTGAACCCGAAGTACCTGTTCTGCGACGAGCCCAACAGCGGCCTCGACCCAAAGACATCGCTCGTCATCGATGAGCTGCTGTCAGCCATCACCCACGACTTGGGAATCACCACCATCATCAATACCCACGACATGAATTCCGTGATGGGCATTGGTGAGAATATTCTCTTTATCTACAAAGGCCATAAGGAGTGGCAGGGTGTTTCTGGGCAGGTGATGAAATCAAAAAACAAACGCCTCACCGACTTCATCTTCGCCAGCGACCTGCTGAAGAACATGCGCAACCTCGTGATTGAAAACGACATCGAGTTTGAGCATAAGACCCACGTTGGGGAAGAGGAGTAGAATAAGAAACCCACCTGCAGAGGTGGGTTTTTCTATCTTCTATCGCAGATACCAGATGCCTTGGCTTTCTACCATCGGCACCAGCACTTCCTCGACGGTGCTATCGCCATAGCAGAACACGAGGAAGACATTGGCCTCGTGGCGGGCAGTGTCGGCAACGGCATTGACGATGCGTGCCTCCTTGATGCCTCGGTGCTCGCGCTCCTGCTGACCCATGAACATTTTCATATTCATGACGAGCTGGTCGCGATAGCTGCCCGGGATGCTATCAGGGCGATACTTACCATCGACGAAGGCCTCATACTTCCCTTCGAGCAAGTAGTCGTAGTATTGCTTGGCTACCTGAGCGGCAACGTCTGCGGGGTCGACCTTTGGACTACAGCCCCACCCCAGCCCCATCCATAGCGGGAGACTGAGCAAAAAGAGCCGGGTGATGGTTTTTCCTTTCATCATGGGAGTTATGGGAAGAATGGGAAGAATGGGAGCTATGGACTATCTCTTGCCCCTGCCGGTCTCCCTCCCCTCGGGGAGGGTTGGGGAGGGGGCTCTACTTCTGTCTGACGAACACGTTGATGGGACAGCCCGACAGCTGCCAGTTCTCGCGTATCTTGTTCTCGAGGAAGCGCTTGTAGGGTTCCTTCACATACTGCGGCAGATTGGCATAGAACACGAAGGTTGGAATCTGCGTGTTGGGCACCTGCGAGCAATACTTAATCTTGATGTACTTTCCTTTGATGGAGGGTGGCGGATAGGCCTCGATGAGAGGCAGCATCACCTCGTTGAGCTTCGTCGTGCCAATCTTTGCCGTACGGTTCAAGTATACCTGCTTCGCTGTCTCGAGCACCTTGAAGATGCGCTGCTTCGTGAGGGCAGAAGCGAAGATGATGGGGAAGTCGACAAACGGAGCCATGCGCTCGCGGATGGCATTCTCGAAGGTTTTAATGGCAATCTGCGACTTGTCCTCGGCGATGTCCCACTTGTTCACGACCACCACCAGCGACTTCTGGTTCTTCTGGATGAGCTGGAAGATATTCATGTCCTGTGCCTCGATGCCTCGTGTAGCATCGATCATCAAGATGCAGACGTCGCTACTCTCGATGGAACGGATGGAACGCATCACGCTATAGAACTCCAGATCCTCGGTGACCTTGTTCTTACGACGTATGCCGGCGGTGTCGACGAGATAGAAGTCGAAGCCGAACTTGTCGTAGCGTGTGTAGATGGAGTCGCGTGTCGTACCGGCAATCTCGGTCACGATGTTACGATCCTCGCCGATGAAGGCATTGATCAGGCTCGACTTACCGGCATTCGGACGACCTACCACTGCGAAGCGAGGAATGCCTTCCTCGATGACCTCTGCCGTTGCATTGGGCAGTTTCTCCAAGACCATGTCGAGCAGGTCGCCGGTGCCGCTGCCCGTTGCCGAGCTGATACAAACGGGTTCGCCCAGACCGAGCTTGTAGAACTCATAGGAGTCGTAGACCTGTGCATTGTTATCGGTCTTGTTGGCGACGAGGATGATGGGCAACTTCGAGCCACGCAAAATCTGGGCGACGTCTTCGTCGAGGTCGGTGAGACCCGTGGTGACATCCACGAGGAACAACACCAGGTCGGCCTCCTCGGTGGCCACAAGCACCTGCTTGCGGATTTCCTCTTCGAAGATATCGTCGGAGTTTACCACCCAGCCGCCTGTATCGACCACGGAGAATTCCTTACCACACCACTCGCACTTGCCATACTGGCGGTCACGTGTAGTGCCAGCCTCCTCGCTGACGATGGCGCGACGCGTCTTCGTCAGTCGGTTGAATAAAGTGGACTTACCCACGTTCGGGCGTCCCACGATTGCTACTAAACTTGCCATATCTCTTTCTTTTTGCCTGCAAAGATACTAAAAAAAACGTAGAATAGTGCATGAAGCATGAAAAAAACGCTACTCGCCACTTGAAAGGCCATCACGAACAAAGCAATCACCAAGGAAAGCCATCCTTACAACCTATAGCCCAGCTGCACACAAGCCAGCCAGTCGTGGAGTTGGCCATGGCTATTCTCGGCATGGTAGCGGAAGTGGTTGTAACAGCCATAAGCATTCAGATACCAGCGCTTGCGCTGATACGTCACTGAAAGACGAGTATCGGTATTAAGTGCCAGACGATTGGTTCGGTGATACTCTCCCATCTCACTGATACGATATTCCCATGGGGACAACTCGTCGTCGTCATGTTCTTCCTCGTCGACAGCCAACTGACGGTAGTTGGAATCATAGGTCGTCATCTTCGATCGGTTGACGAACGTGACCAGTGGCATCACGGCAGCGCTGACCAGCCATCCTCGTGCCGGCACCCAGTTGTAGGCGTAGCCCAACCCTATGCCTGCCTGCCACTGTCGCACATGTCCGATGTTGTTCATCAAGAGAATGAAATCGGCATTCTCGTCGGCGGCATAGTTCACGTGGGAGTAGTAATACATGGCGCCCACCATCAGCGAACCTGCCGACCGCAGCTGAATAGCCGACTGGTCGTAGGCAGCCGAATAGGAGAAGTGGCGGCCGTTGAGCAGATAGTAGCCGTCGGCGATGAGCGTGTGCACCCGGATGGGGCTCAGAAGTACATTCTGAAAAGTCTCGCGCTCATGGACCACCCGCCCATCGTCCTGCACGAAATCACCTTCGTAGAACACCTTTGGCTCGTCGGTTTCAAACCGGTGAAAGCGCACATTCAATCCATAGTTGCCCCCCGTGGCGCCCAGCGAGAGCGTGCTTCCTTTGTCGCCTGCCACATTTTGCTGATAGCCAATGCCATAGCCTCGGTAGCCGCCCCACACGCCAACGGAGAAAGTGGGGTCGGTAGTGATGCGCGGTTCCCACAAGAAGTTGCCCTGCACATTGGAGAAGAAAGCCTCCGCATCTATTGTCGAGTGCATTCGGAGAATAGACTGGCTGACATTGCTTCGCGCCACCACCTGCCAAGGCCGATCAGGCACGCCGATGTAGCTATGGTCAATGCCCCTGACCGCCGATGAGTCGATGTAGTTCTTAACGGCATAAACGACGCGCATCAGTCCATGATGTTCTGCATGGTCTGATGATTGTGCACCGACAGTGGCGGCACACGAAAGAGCGAAAAGGACACAAAACAGCTTCTGTTTCACCATGGCCTAAGAATCAAGAATTCCTTCTATTTGCTTGCAAAGATACGAAAAAAAAGCGAAACCGCAAACCTTCGCGATGAAAATACAGAGATAAAAAAGAACGGCCTGAATTTCAGGCCGCTCTTCTTCCTATTTTGGTTTCTTGAATCTCCCCGATTCTGGGGGCCGTGGATGGCACGGAATTAATCGGGATTATAGCCGAAGGCGGAGAGCTCGCGGTCAGACGAGCGCCAGTCCTTGTCGACCTTCACGAAGGTTTCGAGGTTGATTTTCTTGTCGAAGAACTTCTCGAGGGCCTTGCGACTCTCTGTGCCCACCTTCTTCAGTGCAATGCCTTGATGGCCGATGATGATGCCCTTCTGCGACTCGCGCTCCACATAGATGGTTGCATGGATGTCGATGCGATCTTTCGTCTCCTTGAACGAGTCCACACGCACTTCCACGGCATAAGGAATCTCCTTGTCGTAGTAGAGCAGGATTTTCTCGCGAATGATTTCCGAAACGAAGAAGCGGGCGGGCTTATCGGTGAGCTGGTCCTTTTCGAAGTAGGCCGGGCTCTCGGGCAGCAGTTCCTGAATGCGCTTCAAGAGTATGTCGACACCAAACTTGTTTTTCGCCGAGATAGGCAGAATCTCTGCATTCGGCAGCAACGTGTGCCACTTGGCAACGATGTCGCCCAGTTTCTGCTGACTGCTCCCCTCGCCCTTTGGTGTTGAGTCGGAGGTGAGGTTATCAATCTTATTGATAAGCAGCAGCACGGGAATCGTCATCTTCTGCACCTTCTCCAAGAAGTCCATGTTCTTCTCGGGGTTCTCCACGACGTCGGTGACATAGAGTAGCACATCGGCATCCTGCAGGGCGCTCTCCGAGAAGGCAAGCATCATCTCCTGCATCTTGTAGTTTGGTTTCAGCACACCGGGCGTGTCGCTGAAGACGATCTGCATCTCCGGCGTGTTCACGATACCCATGATACGATGACGCGTGGTCTGCGCCTTGAAGGTGGCAATCGAAATACGCTCACCAACCAACTGGTTCATGAGCGTACTTTTGCCGACGTTGGGATTTCCAACGATGTTTACAAATCCTGCTTTATGCATGTTGTTACTTGTTACTTTGCCACTTTGTCGCCGTCGTAAGCCCACTTGTAGTAGCTTGCGCCGTGAGTGAAGCCGGCACCGAAAGCCGTGAGGATGACGTTATCGCCTCTCTTCATCTTCGGTTCGTTGTCCCACAAGGCCAGAGGAATGGTGGCACCCGAGGTGTTGCCATATCGTTCGATGTTGACAACCACCTTCTCCATCGGTAGGTCGACGCGCTTGGCCACTGCCTCGATGATGCGAAGGTTTGCCTCGTGGGGAACCACCCACTTCACGCTGTTGGTGGTCAACCCATTGCGCTTCATGATTTCAGCGACATCGTCGCCCATCGAGGTGACGGCATAGCGGAACACGGTGCGACCTTCCTGATAGATGTAGTGCAGGCGATGCGACACGGTGAAATGGCTGGGCGGACATACCGAGCCACCGGCCTTCATGTGGAGGAACGGCAATCCCTTGCCATCGGTGCGGAAGAAAGCGTCGCGAGCTCCGAATCCCTCGTCTTCAGAGGCTTCCATGAGCACGGCACCTGCGCCGTCGCCGAAGAGTACGCACGTCTGACGATCGGTGTAGTCGGCGATTGACGACATCTTGTCGGCTCCGATGACGATGATCTTGCGGCAGCGGCCACACTTAATCATGGAAGCGGCGAGGTCAGCGGCGTACATGAATCCTGCACACGCTGCTGAGATGTCCATGCCGAAAGCATTCTTCAGTCCGAGTTTTCCGACCACCACCGATGCCGTCGACGGGAATTTGTAGTCGGGTGTTGTTGTAGCCACCAGCACTGCATCGATGGTATCAGGGTCGACGTTTGTTTTGCGCATCAGCTGCTTGGCGGCCTTGCGGGCCATATAGCTTGTGCCAAGTCCTTCTTCGGTGAGGATGTGTCGTTCCTTGATGCCTACACGCGCCATGATCCACTCATCGCTGGTGTCCACCATTCGCGACAGCTCCTCGTTGGTGAGAATGTAGTCGGGCACATAGCCTCCCACACCGCTGATGATCGCGTTTATGTTTCCCATTTAAATACTATGGTTATGAATAAGCAATTAGTAATGAACGCCTCCCATTGTGGAATGGCACTCACTACTAATTAACTCATCGAAGGTTTACTCAATTGACATTATTCGGCTGCGTCCATCACGATAGCAACCTTACCACGATAGTAGCCGCAAGAGGGGCAAACAGTGTGGTAGACATAGTAAGCGCCACAGGTGGGGCATACTGCCAGCGTGGGAGCGACGGCTCCGTCATGAGTTCTTCTCTTCAGGGTACGAGTCTTCGACTGTCTTCTTTTTGGATGTGCCATAATAAAATTTACAATTTACTGTTTTACAATTTCTTGATTCTTACTTTTTCAGTTTCAGCAGTGCTTCCCAACGCGGGTCGATCTGTTGTTCGCCTTCCTCCTCGCTGCTTCGGGCAGCGCTGTGCTCAGAGAGCAACTTACTCATCACCGCGTTGCATTTTCCAGGTGCATGCACGTGCTTGATGGGAATGGCCAGGCAGATAAACTCATAGATGAGCCACGACGTGTCGAGCATTCCTTCGTTCTCGTCAACCGTCACGACGTCATCGCCTTCGTCAAGGGAAGTATCGCCAAAGCGTGCGAGCAAGTGGTCGTCGCTGACAATGGGTTGCTCCATGTCTTCGAGACACAAGTCGCACATAACATGCACAATGCCCTCCGTGTGGAAATCCAGCTCGAAAAACTGCGATGCCTTGCGGACAGTCAGTGTCACATCGAGCTCTCCTTCCCTCACGTCGGGAGCGTCGATGGCTTCAAAGTAGTCATCGGTGAGATGGTAGCGGAACACTGTCACAGCCTCCTGCAACCCCTTCAGATCTACCTTTAAGTCATCTCTTGTACACATTTCGGGCTGCAAAGTTACGAATAAACGAGCAAAACACAAAATAAATTTCATTTTATTTTCATTTTCGGGCAAAAAAGTGGGTGCTCGTCCTACATTTATCAGTTTGGGGAGAGGGGAGGTAAAGGGCATAAAGGGGGAAAAGGGCATAAAGGGGAGATTTAGAGCCCCTTGATAAGGGGCGGCTATAATGCAGGGTTTTCATATCCACAAATAGAATGCTTTGCAGCCAACGGTAGGGGCAGACCCCCGTGTCTGCCCGAACAACAAAGAACAACCTGTACGCCCATTCACCCCCAATTTCACGGGCAGACACGGGGGTCTGCCCCTACCGTTAGGTGTTCTCCCTTCAACCCTCGCTCTCAAGTGCGGCGAAGAGGCGGTGGAGGGCCTCATCGGCGTTGCGGGTTTCGTTGAGCAGGGTGACGAACTTCGAACCGATGATGGCACCGGCGGCATGGCTTTGGGCGGCCTGCAGCGTTTGCTTGTTGCTGATGCCGAAGCCAATCATGCGGGGGTTGCGAAGGTTCATGGCATCGATGCGGCGGAAATACTCCTGTTTCTGTTCGTCGAAACTTTTCTGCGCACCGGTGATGGCGGCACTGCTCACCATATAAATGAAGCCATCGGTGTTGTCGTCGATAAAGCGGACGCGTTCCTCGGAGGTCTCAGGTGTGATGAGCATGATGACTCGCAGCCCATAGCGGTCGGCAACGGGTTTCACGCTGTCGAGATAGTCGCGGAAGGGCAGGTCGGGAATAATCATACCACTCACGCCACTTTCCACACACGACTGGCAAAACGCCTCGATGCCATACTTCAGAATCGGATTCAGATAGCCCATGAGGATGAGTGGGATGTGCACCTGCTCCTTCACTTCGCGCAGCTGGGCGAAGAGTTTGCGGAGCGTCATGCCATTGCGCAGCGCCTGCGTGGCAGCCGTCTGGATGACCGGTCCGTCGGCAAGCGGGTCGCTGAAGGGGATTCCCACTTCCACGAAATCGATTCCCTGTCGTTGCATGGCGAGAATAACGTCGCCGGTGCCCTCGAGGGTTGGTGCCCCAGCACAGAAATAAAGGCTGAGCAGCTTTTTTTCGCCGCGACGGGCAAACACTTCATTGATTTTGTTGGATGTCATATAGAAATTGCTTTAAGAGTTCAACATTTTTTAGAGCGGGGCTGATCTCGAACCTACTATTCAGATCGATGCCTGCCAACCGCGGATGACTGAAAGCGCTGAGGCGAGAGGCGTCGTCGGGACCGATGCCACCGCTCAGCAGGAAAGGCGTGGAGCCGTCGTAATGAGCCAAGACGCTCCAGTCGAACTTACGGCCGTTGCCGCCGACGAGCTGTGCCTTCGTGTCGAAGAGGAAGTAGTCGGCGAGCCCTTCGTAAAGACTTGTCTGCGACAGATCGTCGCGAGTGGCGATGCTGAAGGCCTTGACAATCAACACGGTGCCAGCCAAGGCATTGCGCAGGTCGTTCAGAAAGACCGGCGACTCGCTCCCGTGCAACTGCACCACGTCGAGTCCGAAGGCTTCCACGTGCTGGCACACCACGTCGAGTGGCGCGTCGACGAACACCCCTACCCTCTTCGCCCGCGTGGGCAGATAGGCTGGGCGCTGGGAGACACAGCGGCTGGAGTGCTCCCAGAAGATGAAGCCCATCCAGTCGACGCCGAGAGCCTCCACGGCGCGAATGTTTTCGGCTTCGCGCATGCCACAAACCTTCACAATCATAGCTGTGTAATGAATTGCCGCAGGCTGTCGCCCGGCGACACTGCCCGCATGAAGTTTTCACCAATGAGGAAGCCGCGATAGCCCACCTCACGCAACGCCCTGACGACAGCAGGATTAGAGATGCCGCTCTCGCTCACCTTCACCGCCTCCTTCGGCAGGCGCTCGGCCAGCCGGAACGAGTTTTCAACGTCGGTGACGAACGAACCCAGATTGCGGTTGTTGATGCCGCAAAGGTCAGGACAGAGGTCGGCATAGTCGAGCTCCTCTTCGCCATGCATCTCCAGCAACACTTCCAAGCCGAGGTCGTGAGCCTTGCGGATGAGCTCTCGGCATTCCTGCCGGGTGAGGCAGGCCGCGATGAGCAGCACCGCCGACGCCCCGCAGAGCACAGCCTGCATGAGTTGCAACTCGTCGATGACGAAATTCTTATAGAGGATGGGGAGCGTGACACCACTCAGGCGGGCCGTGCGGATGAAATCGTCGCAGCCGCCGAAGTAATGGCTGTCGGTGAGGATGCTCACGGCAGCCGCTCCAGCTTGCTGATAGGCCAGTGGAATCTCGTCGGCGCGGCCGTCTTCCTTGATCCAGCCCTTCGACGGCGACTTGCGTTTGAACTCGGCGATGATGCCGGTCTCGGAGGCAAGCAGCGCTTGTCGCAGCGAAGGCTTGTTGCTGCGCAGCGCCTCCATTTCCAGCCGCTTATGGGCGATGATGTCATGTAGTATATCAAGCATGAGAGTTTAGAGTTGAGAGTTTAGAGTTTAGAGTTCTTTCTCCGCTTCGCTACGAAAGCGCCCCTGCGGGTCGAGCGGAGAGCGGAGAGTTGAGAGGAGGACACACTCACGAGTTCAGCTCGGCAAACTTCCAGAAGGTGGCGAGGGCGGAGCCGCTATCGATGCTTTCGCGGGCGATGGTGATGCACTCCTCGAGGCTCTTCTTGCCCTTTTCAAGCACTTGGATTCCGAAGGCGGCATTGGCGAGCACGATGTTCTTTTGTGCGGGCAGGGCGCGATTTTCCAGCACGGCATCGAAAATCTGGGCGGCCTCCTCTTCCGTGGCACCGCCGACGAGTTCCTCGGGTTTGGCAAAGTCGAAGCCAAGGTCTTGCGGCTTGAAGACACGCTCATAGTCGTTGGTGGTGACCTTGAAATCGCTGGTGAGCGAGATTTCGTCGTAGCCGTCGATGGAGGTCACGATGCCATAGTCAATGCCGATGCGCTGATAGACATTGCTGTAGAGTCGCATCTGGTCGAGATTGGCCACGCCGAGCAACTGGCAGGGCGGCTGACTGGGATTGACCAGCGGACCCAAGAGGTTGAAGATAGTTGGGAACTGCAACGCCTTGCGGATGGGACCGACAAACTTCATCGCACGGGCGAAGAGCTGAGCGTGCAGATAGACGATGCCTGCCTCCTCGAGGCTACGGTTCAAGCGGTCGAGGTCGTCGGTGAAGCGGATGCCGTGATGCTGGATGACATTGCTGGCGCCGCTCACCGATGTTGCGGCATAGTTGCCGTGCTTCGCCACCTTATAGCCAGCACCGGCAATGACGAAGCAAGCCGTGGTGGAGATGTTGAACGTGTTCTTACGATCGCCGCCCGTGCCGACCACGTCGATGTAGCGGTCGGCATTCAGAATGGCCGGCACACCGGTTTCCAAGATGCCGTCGCGGAAGCCCAACAGCTCGTCGACCGTCACCCCACGCATCTGCAGGGCAGTGAGCAAGGCGGTGACCTGTTCGGCGGGGAACTCATCCTGCGTGATGCCCACGAGGATATTCTTCATCTCCTGACGTGTGAGCACTTCGTGGTTCAGGAGTTTCTGTAGTATTTCTTTCATAAGTCTAAAAAGTTTTTAATGATGATTTTTCCTTCTGGTGTGAGTACGCTCTCGGGGTGAAACTGTATGCCATGCACCTCGTACTCGCGGTGGCGCAAGGCCATGATGTTTGGAACGGAACCGCCGTCGTCGCTCACGGCAGTGATTTCAAGGCACGACGGAAACTCCTCCTGCGACACCACCCACGAGTGGTAGCGACCGACGGTGATTTTGTTGAGCAAGCCGTCGAAGATGGGGTCGCTGGCGACGATGCGACAGGGCGTTGCAACGCCATGGACGACATCGTCGAGATTCAGCAGGCGAGCACCAAACACCTCGCCAATGGCCTGATGACCGAGGCACACACCCAGCATGGGCTTCGTCGGCGCATAGGCACGGATGACGTCAAGCAACAGACCGGCCTCGGAAGGGATGCCCGGTCCTGGGCTGAGCACTATTTTATCAAACTGCTGCAACTCCTCCAGCCGGAACTGGTCGTTGCGAAACACGGTGACGTCGGCTCCTACCTCTTTCAGCAGGTGGCTGAGGTTGTAGGTGAACGAGTCGTAGTTGTCGATGATTACTATTCTTTGCATGGTGGTTACATTTTTTCTGCCATCAAAATCGCCCTGCGCAATGCACCGAGCTTGTTGTTTACTTCCTGTAGTTCGTATTCCTCGTCGCTCTTCGCCACGATGCCTCCGCCGGCCTGGAACCACAGCTCGCCATTGCGGCTGACGAAGGTGCGGATGGTGATGGCCTGATTGAGCGAGCCGTCGAGGCCGATGATGCCGATGCAGCCGCCATAGGCACCGCGGTTGTGGGGTTCGTATTGCGAGATGAGTTGCATGGCGCGCACCTTCGGAGCACCGCTAAGCGTTCCGGCAGGGAACGTGTCGATGAAGGCGCGGATGGGGTCGGCACCCTCGTCGAGCTCGCCCGAGACACGCGACACGAGGTGGATGACGTGTGAGTAGTACTGCAGGTCCTTGAAGAAATCTACCTTCACATCGTGGCAGTTGCGGCTCAGGTCGTTGCGTGCCAGGTCGACGAGCATCACGTGTTCTGCATTCTCTTTCGGGTCGTTGCGCAGGTATTCGGCACCGCGGCGGTCGGCATCGGCATCGCCTGTGCGGCGTGTCGTACCGGCAATCGGGTCGATGTAGGCACGCATTGCTCCCCTGCCCGATGTTCCGCCGCTAGCTTGTTGCCTTTCAATTCGGCAATGCGTCTCAGGCGAAGAGCCGAAGATGCGGAAGCCACCGAAATCGAAGTAGAACAGATAGGGACTGGGGTTGATGCTTCGCAAGGCACGATAGAGCTTGAAGTCGTCGCCCTCGTAGCGTTGCACGAAGCGTCGCGAGAGCACAATCTGAAACACGTCGCCGCGCAAGCAGTGGTCGATGCCCCGACGGATGTTAGCCTTGTGTTCTTCGTCGGAAAGCGTCGACGTAGCCTCGCCCAGCGGGTGGAAGTCGTAGGTGCGCACGTCGCCTCGGTTCATTGCCCGGAGCACCATTTCGAGTCCGGAGGCATCGTCGAGCGTCACCAGCTTCAAGAGGTTGTTGTGGTGGTCGAAGACGATGATGGTCTTATAGAGGATGTAGAGCATGTCGGGTGCGTCGTTTTTCACCTGCGTCTCGTCTTTGATGTTGATGCCCTCGAAGTAGCGCACGCTGTTGAACGACGTGTAGCCGAAGATGCCGAAGTAGTTTGCGTCGTCGCCTTCAACGTGCAGATGGTCGGTGAGGTCGTGGATGGCCTTGTCGGCGGTGTAGTCGCGGCTCATCTGTCGTCGCTGCTCACGGCCGTCGGGATAGCATATCACGGCCTCGCCGTGTCCGATGGCCACCGAAGCGATGGGACCTAGGCCGATGAACGAGCGCGAGTCGTCGGCGCGGTGATAGTCGGAGCTCTCCATGAGCACACTTTGTGGATAGAGGTCGCGCAGCCGCAGATACACGCCCACGGGTGTGTAGAGGTCGGCGAGAATGGTCTTCGATACGGTTGTGAAAGCCCACCCCTTGCCCCTCCCCAAGGGAGGGGTATAGTTAGTCTTGCTGTTGTTTGTTTCCATATTGTTGATATTGTTGCTGTTGTTGCTATAGTTCCTATAGTCCCTATAGTTGTTGTAGTCTCTGATTCATTCCATTCTTCAGTACTATTCTAGCCCCCCTCCCTTGGGGAGGGGCTGGGGGTGGGCTAGATACGTTTCGATGTCCTTGTCGCCTCGGCCGCTGACGGTGAGTACCACTACATCGTCGGGACGGAACGTGAGCTTGGAGAGAGCCGCCACGGCGTGTGCCGACTCGATGGCAGGCACGATGCCTTCCAGGCGTGTGAGCTCGTAGCCGGCGCGAAGGGCCTCATCGTCGTTGATGCTAAGCACCTGCGTACGGCCCATCTGTGCCATGTGACAATGCATCGGACCTACGCCGGGATAGTCCAGGCCGGCACTAATCGTGAAGGCCTCCTGGATTTGGCCGTCGTCGTCTTGCATCACGAGCATCTTCGCTCCGTGCAGGATGCCGGTGGTGCCCCGGTGCAGGGTGGCGGCGGTGTAGTCGGTGTCCCAGCCGTGTCCGCCAGCCTCGGCGAGCACGATTTTCACGCGGTCGTCGTCGGCATAGTGATAGATGGTGCCGGCGGCATTGCTGCCTCCACCGATGCATGCCAGGAGATAGTCGGGATAGTCACGGCCCGTCTTCTCCTGCAGTTGCCACTTCAGCTCCTCGGAGATAACGCTTTGCATGCGTGCCACCAAGTCGGGATAGGGGTGCGGACCCATTGTTGAACCCACGATGTAGAAGGTGTCGGCAGGATGACAGCACCAATCGCGGATGGCCTCGCTACAGGCATCGGAAAGGGTCATGTTGCCGGTTCGCACAGGATGCACCGTGGCACCGAGCATGCGCATGCGCTCCACGTTGGTGTGTTGGCGCTCAATGTCGGTGGCTCCCATGAAAATCTCACATTGCATGTTCATCAGCGCACACACCGTGGCCGTGGCGACACCGTGTTGACCGGCACCCGTCTCGGCGATGATGCGAGTCTTGCCCATGCGCTGTGCGAGGAGGATTTGTCCGATGGTGTTGTTGATTTTGTGGGCGCCGGTGTGGTTCAGGTCCTCGCGCTTCAGGAACAGGCGGCAGCCATAGCGCTCGCTCATGCGACGGGCCTCGTAGAGTGCCGACGGACGGCCCACGTAGTCCTTCAGCAGCTGGCGATACTCCTGTTGGAAACTCTCCGACTCCACAATTGGCAGGTAAGCATCCTGCAGCGCCTTTAGCGTGGCATAGAGGATCTCGGGCACGTAGGCTCCACCGAAAGCTCCGTAGAAGCCGTTTTCGTCTACTTGGAATTTGTGTTGCTTTGTCATTTTTTTATTGAATTGATTCGTTATCCGTACTAGAAACTAGAAACCCGAAACTAAAAGAGGCCCGTCGTAAGAACGACAGGCCTCTTCGAGTCTATATCAGTGGACTTCTTAGTACATGGCTATCTTCTCACGATTTTTTGAATCTTGAGCTTTGCCACCACCAGAAATTCATCACATTAGTCATAGTCAAGTCTACTTAGTTGCAATTTCGGCGACAAAGGTACACACTTTCTTTCAATCTGCAAAATTTTCAGACAATTTTTTTACAAACTGTTGCGTTAGTTGCGCAACAGACGAGTCGACAGGTGCTACGCGCGCGTACCTTATATATAATAGCTGGGAGAGTGCAGCAGAGAAAGTGCGACAAGAAGGCGAGGGTGAATGGAGCGAAGGGCGAAGGTTGTATCAGAATGGAATAATGGATGAAAAGACACTACCTGTTGTCCCCTCCTTCTGGAAGGAGGGGTTAGGGGTGGTAGAGAAAAACAAGGTTCGACTTTTTTTCCTAAATGTTTAGTTTATAAATAGGTTATATCATTTTTTATCTCTACCACCCCCTACCCCTCCTTCCAGAAGGAGGGGACAACAAATAGACTCCTTTCTCTATTTTAACACCACCCCTCCCACCCCAACTTTCCAAAAGCAATGCTTTTGGGCATATCGTCATTTTTTGTGTGTTAAAATATGTAAAAGCCTAGGGTTATTTGGGGTTTCTAGTTGCACCCTTCGAATATTTTTTGTAACTTTGCATCAGCAAACGAGGAGCAACGGCGAAGGCAAATCTGCGCGTCAGAAAGACCGGTCCAGATGCAGCAGCTCAGCCTGAAACCTTGCACGAAATTGCCGGGCAACGCCAGAGGAGCAGGCTTGTCTCAAACCCTAAAAACCACTACAGCAAAAGCTAATCCGTGAGGATATCATGAAAAGCAAAATCAAAAAAAGTTAGGGAATATAGCTCAATACAGTATGGAGCATAGCTCTATGCAGTGTGGAACATAGCTCTGAAAGGTCGTGAGCATAGCTTTAGACCATAAGGAGCATAACTCTGGGCAATGTGGAGCATAGCTCCTGACGTCGGAAAGCATAGCTTTTGGCGTTGGAAAGCATAGCTCCAGCCATCGGAAAGCATAGCTTTAAGCATCGGAAAGCATAGCTCCAGGCATCGGGGAGTGTATCTTTCCGAAAGCGAGAAGTGTGCTCTTCAAAAAGCGAGATCATTAACAAGATTATTAACTATTTAATTATGAAGAAAGAAACAGAAAGTAAAAACAAAAACCATCGCGGGGAAGAACTCAGTTCTGGCCACGCCAAACCCAAATCGTTCATCTTGTATGTTGAACAGAAAAAGTGTGTAGACTATCTCACGACTGAGCAGAAGGGGTTGCTTCTAGATGCCCTCTACCGAACCGTTGCAGGTGAGGACAGTGAGGACATCGAGAATGAACTTCCAATGGCAGTGAAGATAGCCTATGGATTCATCAACTCTCAGGTGGAGCGCGATCAGGCGAAGTATCAAAAGACTTGCGAAAGCCGCAGCAAGGCAGCTAAAGCACGGTGGGCAAAGCGTGAAGAAAATGCAAATGCATCTTTTGCAATGCTTAATAATACTGATACTGATACTGAGACTGATACTGAGACTGAGTCTTATACTGAGACTGAGTCTTATACTGAGACTGAGTCTTATACTGAGAAAGAAGAAATAAATTCTTCTTCCTCTTCTTCCTCTAAAAATGATAGCGACGCCGTCGCTGAGAAGGAGGAGGATGAGGAGGAGAAGAAAAATTTTTCTGAAATCTTCAAGAAGGCGGAAGATACATGGATGCCTTGGTTCAACAGTTTGCTGAAAATGAACGGCAGTGCCATTCCTCCTCTCAAAATGATGACACCTAAGCGAGCGAAGAAACTCTGCCGGCTAGCAAGAAAGTACGGCAACGAAAAGGCACAAGAAGTCTTCCGACGAGCGGCGCAAACCCCTTTCCTCAACGGCAAGGGGAAGAAAAGCAACTTCGTCGCATCCTTCGACTGGCTGCTGGAGGAGAAGAACTTCCTGAATGTGTATGAAGGCAAGTTCTATGGGTAGGCCCCGGAGGGGGAGGAAAAGGTTAAGAAGGTTGAGAATGGTTTAGAACGGTTAAGAAGGGTTCTTTCTCCGCTGCGCGACGAAAGCGCCGCTTCGCGTCGAGCGGAGAAGGGTTTAGAAGAGTTGAGAAAGGTTTAGAAAGCTGGCGTCTCGTGTAGGGGCAGACCCCCGTGTCTGCCCGCATAAAATAAGGTACACGCCTGCAAGGCTGAAGAACCCCAAGCGATCTTTGACTTATTGATATACAAAATATAGGAAGAGCACGGGCAGACACGGGAGTCTGCCCCTACCCTCCACAAAACGCTCCCTCATGTAGGGGCAGACCCCTGTGTCTGCCCGCCATGAGAAAGGCTAACTCCGGATTCGCTGCCCTGCCTACGGCTTTGGTTGCTTCAGCACTTCGTTCACCAGCTTCGTGACGTCGCCGATGTCGATTTTGCTGTCGTTGTTCAGGTCGAAGTTCACGGGCTCGGGCTCGGCCTCAACGACACCACCCTTGAAGATGTCCTCCGTCCAGCCAGCAGCGATGTAGGCATCGCGCGTGCCCCTGGGAACAGTTAGTTTGCAATTACTGAGCATATATGCAAACGGGCTGTCTCCCAATTCGGGAGGCGTCGTCCCCTTACATACAATCGATTCCAGTTGAGCCTGTGTAAAGGCCGCAAAATCGATGAATCCAACCGAACTTGGAATCTCCAGCTCGTCAATAGTCAAATATGCAAAGGCATATCTTCCAATCTTAAGCACTCCTTCAGGGATCTTTGCGAATTTACTACCAGAAATCAACTCATGTGTAGAAGAATTGATGATGGCATTGCAATTATCAGCGGAATTGTACTTTGTATTTCCAGAAGCCACTGAAACCGAAAGCAGGCTACTTCCACAAACCGCTGTTTCCCCGACAGACGTCACTTTTGCGGGAATATTCAAAGCATTCAGCCCGGTAAGCATAAAAGCTCCAGTTCCCAATTTTTGAATATTAGCGGGCAATACTACGGATCGTAACGACGAACAGTAGCGGAAAGCATAAGTCTCGATTTCCGTTAGCGTTTCAGGCAGACGAATGGCGAATAGTTTCTTTGCACTTTGAAATGCAAAGTTGCCAATCTTTGTCAATCCATCGGGCAAAGACACCGTCAGCAGTTCCGTACAACCTTTGAACGCCTCGTCGGCAATCGTTTCTACACCCTCGGGAACAACAACCGTCTTCAGATTTGTACAACCATTGAAGGCTCCGCTTTCGATGCTTGTCAGCCCCGTGAAATACTTCAGCTCGTCGAACGAGGTGATGGCGGTATTGTCTTTGAACGCGGGGTCGCCATAGGTGCCATCGCCATGATCCGTCTTCAGCGTGGTCACAGCTTCGGCCTCCTGCTTCGAGAGCTCGCCGTCGCCGTTGCTGTCCCAATGCTGCACGCAGATGGCCTTCACGTTCGGGTCGGCAAATTGGATAATGTTGTTGTCGCGGAACACCACGGAGATATAGGCATCGCCGGTGAGGGTGTAGGTGTAGGTGCCATCGCCGTTCGCGGTGACATCACCCGTCTTGTCGTTGGAGTTGTTGTAGAGGCGGTCGAAGGTGCAGCCCTCGTTGGGAATAATCTTCAGCGAGCTGTTGCCATCGGCCTTGAACCAACGGATATAGGCCTGCTCATTCGGATAGATGGTGCTTGTGTTCGCATTCCGGCTGGTGAGCGTTCCGCCTCGGTTGCAGATGACGCCCACCTCGTACTTGGTGCTCTCGCCGTTGACGGTGATATAAGCATCGCTGGTGATGTCCTGCAGCGTATAGGTGTAGTAGCTCAGGTAGTCGGCAGCGCCTTGCGTGAATGTCATGTCACCGAGAATCTCCATGCCGTTGAGCATCACGCTCTCTACGTGATAGACATCGTAGCCTTGATATACCTTCAGTGTGAGGTCGGAGTACATGTCCACCTGCGTAGATGCGTCGCGGACGTAAGTGTCGCTGCCTATTTCCACCTTGGCATGGTTGATGGAGAGACTGACGTTGCGCTTCACTGTGCTGTTGCTTATGGGCGCTACATTCCTAAAGTCGCTCCACACCGCAGTATTCTCAATCATCCTTCTAATTTCCTCTGTCGTCTTGTCCGAGAGATAGACGGTGATTCTGTTCTTCTCTGGTAACTGGAAATAGTCCTCATACGACCCGCTGAGGTACGGTGAGTGCCCTTCAAAATAGATATATTGGAGGTAAGGGCAGTTGAAGGTGGGAGAGCCTTCACAGGGATTCAGATCGATGTAACTTTCAAAACGGATGGAGGTCACCGAGTTGGAAGAGATGGTCTCCGTGTACTCATCATTCAGGGGGTTATAGCGAAGCCCTTTAACCTGATAGGAATATGAGTCGTCGACGACGGTTTCAGGAATGACGATCTCCCCCGAGCCTGTGATTCCTTCGACGTAAGCTGAATAATCATAGATATAATTGCCAAATATGTAATGCGTTCTAATTGTGTAATACAAATGATATTTGACGCCATTGATTGTGACAACTTTGTCATTCTCACTAATAATGTAGGCAAAAGAACTCACCCCGCATGCGAGAAATACGAGGAGCAAAAGGATGTGCTTCAGAAAGCACTTCTGTGAAAGGATGAATGATTTCATATTGTAGTAGTTTTTTGTTTGATTACGTGAAGTATTTATGTTTCCGTTTGCAAAGTTATACAAATTAATCGGGAAACCATGTCAATTTTTCGGTAATTCTCACCAATTGCAAATGGATTGGAAAGAAAGAGGAATAAAAATGCAGGAAACAATGATTTTACTCAGCCGCGTCCCTACATAAAAAACTCTGCGGCTCTGTGTTCTCTGCGCGAGAAAAAATCACCTCTTTAGCTCAATGCGGAACGTGGTGCCGCGACCCACCTCCGATGCCTTCACGAAGATTCGGCCGTGGTGGTATTCCTCGACGATGCGTTTGGCAAGCGAGAGACCGAGGCCCCAGCCGCGTTGCTTCGTGGTGAAGCCAGGCTTGAAGACACTCTTCAAGTCCTTCTTGCGAATGCCCTTGCCCGTGTCGCTCACCTCTACCACCACCAAGTCCATTTCCACGCCGAGGAAGAGCGTGATGCGACCCGAGCCTTCCATCGCGTCGACGGCATTCTTGCAAAGGTTCTCGATGACCCACTCGAAGAGCGAGGCGTTAAGGGGTACGATGACGGGCTCCGGGGGCAGCAGTTTCTGGATATGCACCTTGTTGCTCACGCGCCGCGACATATACTCGGCCACACGGGTGAGCACTTCGTTCATGTTCGACGGCACAGGCTCAGGCAGCGACCCGATCTTCGAGAAGCGGTCGGCGATGAGCTGCAGTCGGCGCACGTCCTTCTCCATCTCGCCCAGCAGCGAGTCGTCGGGGTATTGTTCTTTCAGAATCTCCGTCCACGCCATCAGCGACGAGATGGGCGTTCCCAGCTGATGGGCGGTCTCCTTCGACAAGCCCACCCACACCTTGTTCTGCTCGGCGCGCTTCGACGTGAGCAAGGCAAAGATGGCGATGACCACAAATAACAATACCACGCCCAGCTGCACATAGGGATAGACGGCCAATCGCTTCAACATGAGCGAGTCGTCGTAGCACACGTCGATGTATTCCTTCGGGTTGGCATCGTCGTAGAGAATGCGAATGCTGTGGCCGGCGGCCTTCCACTGGCGGGCGAGCTCGGCGGGCGATGCCTTCTCATCGGTGTTGCGCGAAATCTGCACCTCTCCTTTCTCGTCGACTACGACAACGGGAATAGTGGTATTGTCCTCGATGACCTTCAATACAAGATTCATGCCGTCGTTGCCGTCGTCGACGTTCAGCGTGCGCATGGCCTCCGCCCAGATTTCCATCTTCTTGTGCTCCTCTTCGTAGAGGTCGCGAGTCAGGAGATTGGACGCCACCAGCGAGGCAACAGCGATGAGCACCGCTGCCACCACGAGCAGAATCTTCGTTTGTCGTATTCGGTCAGTCCATTGCATAAGCGAGAGACAACCCCCGCCCCCTGCCGATAAGGAAGGGAGAAAGAGGCAATTGTGCGATTGGTTTCGTCATCAATAACGGAAAACATGTTAAATTATTGCCGATTCTGCAGGATTCTTATTTTTTTTCCGTATTTTTGTAGGTTGAAACTAACAATCTGAAAACTGAAATAACAATGAGACAGATGAAAACCATGCTGGCCATCGCTGCCGCAACGACGCTGGCCGCCCTCGCTCCGCTGACTGCCCTCGCACAGGGCAACATCCACGAGCGTTCCACACAGTATGAATGGCCGAAGGACGAACAAGTAGTGAACAACCTGAAGCAGTGGCAGGACTTGAAGTTCGGCGTGCTGATTCACTGGGGACTCTACGCCGTTCCGGGAATCGTGGAGTCGTGGTCTATCTGCGACGAAGAGTGGATCACGCGCGACAGCACCTGCACCTATCAGGAATACATGGACTGGTACTTCGGACTAGCCGATGAGTTCAGGCCGACGAAATTCGATGCGTCGCAATGGGCTTCGGCGTGTGCGGATGCCGGTATGCGCTACATGATTTTCACCACGAAGCATCACGACGGCTTCTGCATGTTCGACTCCCGCGAGACCGATTTCTCCATTGCCCACCACGCCTTCCGCGACGATCCTCGACGCGATGTGCTGAAGTTTGTGCTCAATGCGTTTCGCGACAAGAATTTCACCGTGGGCACCTATTTCTCGAAACCCGACTGGCACTCGCAGCTCTACTGGTGGGACACCTATGGCAAGAAAGGTCGCAACGTGAACTATCCCGTGCAGCAGCACCCGCAGCGCTGGCAGCGGTTCGTGAAATACACGCACAACCAGATTGAGGAGCTCATGACGCGCTATGGAAAGGTTGACATCCTGTGGCTCGACGGCGGATGGGTGGCAGCCGGCAATCGTGGACAGGACATCGACATGCCAGGCATGGCGCAGATGGCGCGCAGCCACCAGCCGGGCCTGATCATCGTCGACCGTACCATCCACGGCCCCTACGAGAACTATCAGACGCCTGAGCGTACCATTCCGGAAGAGCAGCTCACGTTCCCGTGGGAGAGCTGCATTCCGCTGAGCGACGACTGGGGATTCGTGAACCGTCCGCGCTGGAAGTCGCCGCAGCGGGTCATCAACACGCTGGTGGAAATTGTGGCGAAGGGTGGCAATCTGGTGTTGGGCGTAGGTCCCACGCCCGAAGGACTCATCCAGCCCGAGGCCGTCAGCCGTCTGAAGGAGATTGGCCAGTGGCTGAAGCTGAACGGCCGCGCCATCTATGGCACGACGATCACCCCGAACTACCACGATGGAAACATCTGGTTCACGGCAGCGAAGGACGGCAGCAGCCTCTATGCCATCTATCAGCTCGATGAGGATGCCTCGCTGCCCACAGAGATTTCGTGGACGGGCAATGTTCCAGCGAAGGGCGTTCGCCTGCTCTCCACGGGTAAGAAGCTGAAGACGAAGATCGCTGGCGACAAGGTAACCGTGACCCTGCCGAAGCAAATGCCTCAGCAGTCGTTCGCCCTGGAATTGAAGATGAAATAAGCAATATGGAAATACGCTTCGCGTCCTTTAAAAAACCAAAGAAAACAGTAAAAACAGAATAAAACATTTTTATATTATAGCAAATAAAATCAATTGTTTTCTTATGTTTTCTTAAAGCCCGCTTTGCGGATATGCCGATAAAGAAAAAAAACTATGATGAAGAAACTCATATTATCGCTGCTTGCACTCGTGGTGACGGGCGTCGCCCATGCGCAAGGCATGAAGGAAACCGACCCGGCGTTCTTCAAGACGGCCGAGGCACAGCGCATCGGCGACCAGATGCTAATCTATCAGCGCGTGACGGGCGGTTGGCCGAAAAACATTGATATGGCAAAGCCGATGAGCGAAGCTGAAAAGGCGCAGGTGAAGAGCGAGTACGACCGCCGCAACGACTCCACGACCGACAACGGAGCCACGACAACGCAGATGCTGTTCCTTGCGCGCCTGTGGCAGGCCACGGGCAAGAAGCAGTATGCAAAGGCTTTCTGCCGCGGCGTGGAATATCTGCTGAGCGGACAATACGAGAACGGCGGATGGCCGCAGTTCTGGCCAGTGATGCGCGACTATCAGATTCACATCACCTTCAACGATGATGCGATGGTGAACACGATGAACCTTCTCCGTGAAATCGCCGACCAAAAGGAGCCGTTCCAAGGTAAGCTGACCTCAAAGAAGCTGCGCCAGCGCTGCTCGAGGGCATTCGACAAGGGCGTGGAGTGCATTCTGAAGACGCAGATTCGCGACGCCAACGGAAATCTCACCGTGTGGTGCCAGCAGCACGATCGCGAGACTTTCCTTCCCGCCAACGCCCGCGCCTTCGAGCTGGCGTCCTATTGCTCGCAGGAGAGTGCCGCCATCGTGAAATTGCTCATGCTGCTTCCCAACCCCGACGAGCGAGTGAAGCAAGCCGTGCATGCCGCCATGCGTTGGTTCGACGAGCATAAGATTGAAGGAAAACGCGTAGAAGTGGTGCGCGACGAGAAAGGAAAGAAGGTCGACACGCGCCTCGTCGATGATCCCCAAGCCGGTCCCCTCTGGGCCCGCTACTACGACTTTGAGAACGTCGAGCCGTTCGTCTGCGACCGCGATGGCGTTCCCCGCAAGCACCTCGAAGACATCGGTCTCGAACGCCGCAACGGCTACAGCTGGTACAACGACCGTCCCGCCGACCTCTATAAGCGGTATACAAAGTGGTGCAAGAAGTACGATAAATAAGAGACAGACCCGCCCAGCAGACCCACCCCCGGCCCCTACAGACCCACCCCCGACCCCTCCCGTAAGGGAGGGGAGTAATCACTCTTTCTGGCTGATATACAACCTCAGAAGGAAACTACTCCCCTCCCTTCACGGGAGGGGTCGGGGGTGGGTCTGTAGGGGCCGGGGGTGGGTCTCTCTTTTTTTTTCCTTAAATATTCGGCTCGTCCCAAATCTTAGTCTTGGTGCAGGCGACCTTCTGATCCAGGCGGCCGACACGCAACACGAAGTCGCCTTCCTCGAGTGTCCAACGGCAGTCGGCACCCACGAAGGCCATGCTCTTGGCCGGCAGACGGAACGTCACGGTCTTCGTCTCGCCCGGCTGCAACTCCACCTTCGTGAAATCGCGCAGACGACGGTTGTCGGGCGTCAGCGATGCAACAACATCGCTCGTGTAGAGCAGCACGGCTTCCTTGCCGGCGCGCGCGCCTGTGTTCTTCACGTCAACGCTTACCGTAATCACATCGTCGGCGGTGAACTCAGAGCGGTCGGCACGCAGGTTGCTATATTCAAACGTGGTGTACGACAGGCCATAGCCGAAGGGCCACTGCAGCGAAACCTTCGCATCGTAGTTGTAAGCGCCAGCCATCGTACCGACCTCCTCGCTGACCTTATAGTCATAGGTGTTCAGCGAGTTGATTTCACGTGGATAGGTATAAGGCATCTTCGCCGAGAAATTGGCATCGCCCGTGAGCAGGTTTGCCAAGGCATCGCCACCGTAGTTGCCCGGCAACAGGATGTTCACCACCGCCTTGGCCAGCGGCTCGATATCGGCCAACAGGCGCGGACGACCTTCGTTGAGCACAAGGATGACGGGCTTGTCAGTCTTGCTCAGCGCCTTCACCAGCGAGCGCTGGTTCTCAGAGAGCCACAGGTCGGAGAGGTTACCGGGCGTCTCGGTATAGCTGTTCTCACCAATGCAGGCAACGATGACGTCGCAATCAGCAGCGGCTGCCTTCAGGGCCGAACCCTCCACGAGTTGTGCGTCGTGAACCTTTAGCTGTGCCTCGTCGACCTTCTCTTCCCAGTATTGTCCTCTCTCGTTGTAGGTGACGCACTGGTTCAGCGTCACATTCTCCTTTCCGAACTTATTGCAGAACGCCTCATAGATAGTATTGTACTTCTCGCTGAGGTCCTCGGCATTCGAGCCCTGCCACGTGTAGCTCCAGCCACCATTCAGACAGCGCATCTGGTTGGCATTCGGACCCGTAAGCAGAATCTTCTTTCCCTTCGCCAAAGGCAGGATGCCAGCTTCGTTCTTCAGCAGCACCTCACTCTCCTCGGCTGCCTGCAGGGCCTTTGCGGCATGTTCATCCGAGCCGAACTTCTCATAGCCCTTGCCACCGGTGTTGGGCTCGTCGAAGAGGTTCAGGCGATACTTCAGTCTGAGGATGCGACGCACGGCATCGTCGATGCGCGACATCGGCACCTGTCCTTCCTCCACGAGTTCCTTCAAAAGGATGCAGAAGTCCACGCTGTAGGGGTCCATCGACATATCAATACCTGCATTCACAGCCATGCGCACGGCGTCTTTCTTGTCCTTGGCCACATGTTCGCGCTGGAAGAGGTTGTTGATGTCTGCCCAGTCGGTGACGAGCATGCCATCCCACTGCAGGTCTTCCTTCAGCCACTTCGTCAAATATTCGTAGCTGGCATGTACGGGCTGGCCGTTGATGGAACCCGAGTTCACCATCATCGTTAGCGTACCGGCGAGGGCAGCGGCCTTGAACGGCTCGAAGTATTTCTCGCGCAACATCTGCGGCGACACATAAGCCGGCGTACGGTCCTTGCCGGTCCAGGGAGCGCCATAGGCGAAATAGTGTTTCGTGCTGGTACCGACATGGTAGCGACCCAGGTGGTTGGGATCGTCGCCCTGATAGCCCTTGATCTCGGCTTCCACCATGCGAGCGTTCACAATAGCATCCTCGCCGAAGCTCTCGTAGATGCGCGGCCAGCGCGGGTCGCGACCGAGGTCGACCACGGGGTTATAAACCCACGGACAGTTGGCAGCACGGCTTTCGTAAGCCGTAATCTCTGCACCCGTGCGGGCGAGCTCGGTGTTAAACGATGCTGCGAGGTTGATGGGCTGCGGGAAGAGCGTGCCCGCCTGCGTGTAGGTCACACCGTGGTTATGGTCGAGGCCGTAGACATCAGGAATGCCGATATACTTCATCGACTTCTGCTGGATGAGCTGAATCCACTTCTGCCATTGCTCCACGGTGGCGGCACGCGTGCCCGGTGCATTCAGGATGCTACCCACTTTCCAATTCTTGATAATCGTGTCGAGCATCTGCTCGTTCACCTGCCACGTGCCATCGGCGCCATAGCGACCCATGATGTCGAAGTTCAGTTCCAGCATCTGCCCGATCTTCTCGTCGAGCGTCATCTTCGCCAGTGTTTTCTCCACTTTCTTCTCCAGCGCTGCATCGCGCGGGATGGCCGGCCGCTGCGCCCATGCCAGGACAACACTGCCGACCAGCAACATTGTTAAAAAGCTCTTTTTCATTCTGTTTGTTATTGATAATTTGTATTCTATGTTTAGATTTTGCCTACAAAGTTACGAATAAGTGAGAGAAAAACAAAAAAAGAAACGAGTTTCTTTGTTTTGCAATCAACTTTTCGTAACATTGGCTTCGCAGAATTTACTTTCGTTCGGAAAAGCAAAGCAAAAAAAATCCTTTTTTCCTTTGCTTTTCTCTCACTTATTCGTAACTTTGCATGTATGAAGGAAAGTCGCAGTAGTATTTCGCAGGAGGAGCAACGCCGCTACAAACGTTTGCTTTGGGCGCTGTTGCTATTGGCCGCACTGGTTGTGGCCACGCTCTTGGTGCTGCCGCACATTCCGCCATCCAAGGAAGGGATGCAGCGAAGCACGGCCCTGCTGGAGCGCAGCACGTTCTACGAGGTGAGCCTCGACGGACAGGCGATGTTCCAACTCAGCGACAACGACAACTGGACCATCAGCCGTATGTCGGTGAACATGCTGGACACCACCGTGGCACATGTGGAGCAGGTGACGGGCACGTGGCTGCGCCGCACGTTCCAGCCGTTCTGCCGCGGACGACTCATGGTGGCCGCTGCCGATACGAGTCTTTGGAATGCCGACAAGGCTGCACGCGCCGCTGCTGCCCTGCCGGAGCAGCGCGACGTTCTCTTGCGACGCATCGAGGCAATGGAGAAGCGCATCGAGGAACTGCAATACTTCATGAAGGTGCATGGCGTCACCGATGAGGGCTTCAACGTCGTCGCCGACTGGCACCAAATTGCAACCGAAGAGCTGCAAAACGTCAGGAAGGTCATGGAGGTGCTCAACGACAGCACGCATCTGGAGCGAATGACGGTCAGTCTCGTGCAGAAATACACCCTGCTCCACACCAACAGCGCAGGACAGATTCAGCGCATCCCCTGCCACATCATAAAAACCGCCCCCGAGAAAGGCTATTGCATCGTGCAAACGCAAAACCACTGGATGCCCAATCCCGTGAGTCCGCAATACAACAGCACCGCCGTGAGCGATCTGCGCCATCAGCGCGACTCACTGCTCCGCCTGCCCAAAGACACGCTGAACGCATCGCTATGGATTGCCGCCGACAGCACCTCCTACAAAGGCGAGACCAACGCCAACTGGCAGCCCGCAGGACATGGCATCATGCGAAGCTGGAACGGAAAGGTCTATGACGGTATGTGGAAGGATGGCAAGCGCCATGGCTTCGGCATCTCGATGGACAGCGACGGTCGCCTGCGCGTGGGCGAGTGGAAAGAGGATGTCTACCAGGGCGAGCGGCTGATGTACACCGTTGAACACGTCTACGGCATCGACATCTCACGCTATCAACACGAGAAAGGAAAGAAGAAATACTCCATCGACTGGAGTCGACTGCGCATCTCGAGTCTGGGCACGCTGAGTAAAAAGCGCATCAGCGGCGTCGTAGACTATCCCGTGAGCTTCTGCTTCGTAAAGGCTACCGAGGGAACCACCATTCGCAACGCCTACTATGTCTCCGACTGCATGCAGGCACGGCGGCGAGGCATACACGTGGGCAGCTACCACTTCTTCTCGCTGAAGTCGTCGCCACGCGAACAGGCAACGGCCTTCCTGCGCTACGCCCGCTTCCCAAAGGGCGACCTGCCACCCGTGCTCGACGTAGAGCCCACCAACGCACAGATTCGTGCCTATGGCGGCACCGAGAAACTGCTGCAAGCCATCCGCACCTGGCTGCAGATCGTGGAGCAGCAAGTCGGCGTGCGCCCAATTCTCTACGTGAACCAGGGTTTCGTCACGAAGCACCTCGCCGACGCTGCCGACATGAAGCGCGACTACCAGGTGTGGATTGCCCGCTACGGCGAGTATAAACCCGACGTGCGACTCGCCATCTGGCAACTGTCGCCCGACGGCCGCGTGGCAGGCATCCGCGGCGAAGTAGACATCAACGTCTTCAACGGCTATCGCGACCAATATGAAGAATTCTTGGAAACACACTGCATCAAATAGCTGCCCTTCAGCCATTGTTTTTCACAAAAAACTGAAGAAAAAACCGACGATTTTCACGAAAAAACTGAAGAAAATTCCGTTTTTCCTTTGTTTTTTAACCAACTTTTAGTACCTTTGTAATCGCAAAGGCCGCAAGCTAATGCAACATAGCTGGGAAAAAAACATCTTTAGATGGAGTTACAAGCTCTTTTCGAACCAAACTGCGACTTTCAGGTTTCAGCACATAGAGCACCCGTAGCACCAATAAAAGTGGTGTGGGGCGATGCTTTCTGATGTACTGAGGTTGTCGCAGACCTGGTTCCGAAACAGAGAGCTCGCCCACACCTTTCACAAACTATAATAACTAACCTAACTAAAACTTTCGGGTGCAAAGTTAGGGAGAAATCACCGAAAAAGGTTTAAAGATTCGTTCAAAAACTTACACAAATGATACACCTAAGGAAATTATTGATATCGACCATACTCGCCTGCATCATCGTAACCCTTAACTCATGCAGCCGACAGCCGCCACGCTACACCATCGGCGTGTCGCAATGCAGTAGTGACATTTGGCGCGACAAGCTCATCAGCGAACTCGCCACCGCCAACTACAGCCGCGACGATGTCAGAATTACCTTTGTATCGGCCAACGACAACGACCAGCGGCAGATAGCACAAATCGACAGCCTCATCGCCGAGAACGTAGACTTGCTCATCGTGTCACCCAACCAGGTGTCGACCATCTCGCCAGCCATCGACCGCGCCTATCAGAAAGGCATCAAGGTCATCCTCTTCGACCGAAAGACCGACAGCCCGAACTACACCGCCTTCATGGGTGCCGACAACTATGCCGTGGGACACGCCATGGGAGAGTACATCGCCAGCAAGCTGAATGGTCGCGGGCGCGTGCTCGAAATCATGGGCCTGCGCGGCTCTTCTCCGGCCATCGACCGCCATCGCGGCTTCACCGATGCCGTGAAGCAGCATCCCGGCATCACCATCCTCGACTCGCTGCAAGGCGACTGGACGGAGGAGAGTGCCCACAAGGCCATGCAAGAATATTTACAAAAGGTCAACGGCAACCCGCAGATTGACTACATCTTCGGACAGAACGACCGCATGGCACTTGGCGCCCGCAAGGAGCTGGAGGCCAATGGGAAGCTGTCGACAGCCACCAGTTTCTGCGGCATCGATGCCCTTGCCACCCCCGACGGCGGCATCGAGCACATTCTTAGCGGCGACCTCGAAGCCTCCTACATCTACCCTACTCGCGGCGATGAACTCTTCCAGCTGGCCATGAACATACTGGAAGGAAAACCCTACGAGCACGAGAACCAACTGAAGGCAGCCATCGTCACCCGCGACAACGCTAATGTCATGCTCATGCAGGCGGAGGAGATGATGCGACAAGGCAAGAACATCGAGCAGATGCACAACCGCGTAGCCGACTACATGCAGAAGCTTGCCGGACAGCGCATGCTCACCCTGCTCTCACTGGGCATCATCCTTTTGCTCGCCCTTGCCGCTTTCCTCATCTGGCACGACCGCCGCGCACGAATCCGCATTAACAAGGAACGCGAGCAGATGGCACGCCAGCAAATAGACTTCTACACCCAGGCCGCCCACCAGCTGCGCACACCGCTAACGCTCATCACCGGTCCGCTGAAGCAGCTCGAGCAAACCGAGACCATGCGCAACGACAATACCGAGGCACATGCCATGCTCGACATCGTCAGTCGTAATGCCGACCAACTGGCCGAACTGGTCAACAAGATTTTGAGCGGAAAAGCTTCGCCGCACCCAATAGCCGAGGAAACAGCCGGCATCGCTAAATATCAGGAGGCGGCACCCACACACACCGAGGAGGAACCCGCCGAAGAGTTGTCCATCCTCATCGTCGACGACAATGCCGACATCCGCACCTACTTGCGCACCATCCTGGCTCCCTTCTACACCATCAGCGAAGCTGCCGATGGCAAGCAGGGATTGGAAATCGCCCTGCGCGACGTGCCCGACCTGATTGTCAGCGATGTAATGATGCCTGTGATGAATGGACTGGAGTTCTGCCAGCAGGTGAAGGATAATCTCGCCACGAGCCATATTCCCGTCATCTTGCTCACTGCCCGCGCCCTCTCGGCACACCAGATAGAAGGCTACCGCAGCGGTGCCGATGCCTACATCACCAAGCCTTTCGACGCACAGTTGCTGCTCGCCCGCATAGAGAATCTGCTTCGTAGCCGACAGGTGTTGAAAGACCTGTGGGCACAACAGCCCGTCAGCAGTCAGGAGGTGGTCTCCACGGAAGGAGAAGCGAGCGCTCATGACCTTTCTGCCAAGGACGCATCGGCAGACGCCCAAGCCCCCCTGCCCACGGAAGAGAACCAGCTGCAGGCCGTCAGTGAGGCTCCATTCCTCACACGCTTCAAGGCCATCCTCGAGCAGCACCTCACCGACAGCGATCTCAGCGTCGAAGACCTCGGTTCAGAGGTCGGCCTCTCGCGCGTGCAACTTTATCGCAAGGTAAAAGCCCTCACGGGTCGTTCGCCCGTGGAACTGCTGCGCACAGCCCGTCTGCAGCGTGCCCGCCAGATGCTACTCACCACCGACAAGACCATCTCCGAAGTAGCTTACGATGTAGGTTTCTCTGCCCCCAGCTACTTCACGAAGTGCTTCCGCGACGAGTTTGGCATCAGCCCCTCGGAGCTCACCAACAAGCAATAGCCTCGTAGTTTCGGTATTTCAACAAGGTCATATTCTTTTTGACAGCTAAAAGCAATGCTCTTGGGTGCCAAGAGCTATGACTTCAGACACCCAAAGCAATGACTTCAGACGCCAAGAGCAATGACTTTAGACGCCAAAAGCAATGCTCCAAGGGTTCCAAAGCTATGCTCCGTAGCTTCAGGAGCTATGCTCTGTAACATCTAGAGCTATGCTTTGTAACATCAGGAGCTATGCTCTATACGGTTTGGAACGATGCTTTCTTCCAACCATGCAACAGTCATAAGGGAGGGAGGAATGGCTGCGAATGCGCTGATTCACCATGAAAACCACTATCCAAGACCACCAACGGCACAAATAAAAATCGTTCATTTGCTAGCAAAAATGTTACATCGCAACAATTTTTGAACGCGATGAACGAATTTTTATCCCTATACGCGAGTGAAAAGGGTAATTTTGCGCCGTAATTGATTCAAAAAACCTAAGTACTAACAAAAAAATCATTCGCAAATGGAAAAGCAGAAAACATTTTCAGCTCAAGGCCTGACACGCCGGCTGATGCTGTCGTTCTTCTTCCTTCTGGCAAGCACATTCGCTTTTGCTCAGACAGAAGCCAGCGGCACCATTGTCGACAACGAAGGCGAACCCATCATCGGCGCTACCGTTATGGAGAAGGGAACTTCCAATGGTACCATTTCCGACATCGACGGCAACTTCCACTTGAAGACTGCCTCGGGCGCCACGCTCGTCATCTCCTACATCGGCTTTGCCACGCAGGAGCTGCCTGCATCGACTGGTATGAACATCACCATGAGCGACAACGCCAAGGAATTGGCAGAAGTCGTGGTGACCGGTTACACCGTCCAGCGTAAGGCCGACCTCACCGGTTCGGTGGCTGTGGTGAAGACCGACGAACTGAAGACCTCCAGCGACACCGACCCGATGCGTGCTCTGCAGGGTAAGGTTCCTGGCATGACCATCTCGCACGACGGTTCTCCCGTTGGTGCCGGTACGGTTCGCATTCGTGGTATCGGTTCGTTCAACTCCTCGCAGGACCCGCTGTTCATCATCGACGGCGTGCCCACGACCACCAATCTGAACACGTTGAACATGAACGATATCGAGTCGATGCAGGTCCTGAAGGACGCCGCCTCGGCCTCTATCTACGGTTCGCGTGCTGCAAATGGTGTCATTATTATTACCACCCGCTCGGGTAAGAAGGGCGACAAGGTGAAGGTGGACTTCTCCGCAAACCTCACCGCTCAGTTCTACAACTCGCAGACCATGATGAAGCTCGCCAACAGTGCCGAGTATGCCACCTCGATGGCTCAGGCAGCTTTGAACGACGGCCTCGATCCCGTTGCCTACGCTTCCAACTACGGTCTGAACCTGAACGCATCGGCTGGCACCCCCATCCGCGCATGGGATCCCGCCGCTGGTGAGTACAAGAACTACACCGTGAACGGCCTGTACGACGGCTACATCAACTCGAAGCGCACCATGCGCTACAGCGACACCGACTGGCTCGACCAGATTTCGCGCACCGGTTTCGTTCAGAACTACGACCTCTCTATCTCGAATGCTACTGAGAAGACATCGGCTCTGCTGTCGTTCGGTTACAAGAAGAACAACGGTATCCTGAAGTACACCGACTTCGAGAGCATCTCCGGTCGTATCAACACCAGCTACAAGGTGAACAAACTCGTCACCGTTGGTGAGAACATGACCATCACCTACTCGAACCAGGTAGATTGCCAGCCGCTGGAGAACGCCCTGAAGATGGCTCCTACGGTGCCCGTCTATGAAGAGGACGGCGTGACCTTCTCCGGTCCTGTTGGTGGCATGAGCGACCGCCAGAACCCCCTGCGCGAGCTCTATCACAACCGCGACAACCGTCTGAAGATCTGGCGTATCTTCGGTAACGCCTACGTGAACATCACTCCCATCCAGGGTCTGTTGCTCCGTTCGAACTTCGGTATCGACTACGATGCTGGCTTCATTCACAGCGTGACCTACACTTGGCACTCCGACGTGGTGAACAACTCCACACCTGCCGCTACGGTTTCGCAGGCCAATGACATGAAGTGGACCTGGTCGAACACCGCTACCTACAACTTCACACTCGCTGCTGAGCACACATTCAACATCCTCGCCGGTCTGGAGCTCTACTCGCAGACACGCGACGACTTTGCTTCTTACGCTCAGATGTATGCTCTGGAGAACTACAAGTACATGTGGCCGAACGCCGCCACTGGTACACAGCGCGCCTCGGGTATCGAGGAAGGCTACAACCTCGTATCGCTCTTCGGTAAGATCGACTACAACTGGAAAGACTTGCTGCTGGCTTCGTTCACCATCCGTCGTGACGGTTCGAGCCGCTTCGGTGAGAACAACCGCTACGGTACATTCCCTGCTGTAACGCTGGGTTATCGTCTCTCGCAGAACCTCAACCAGAACTGGATCGACGACTTGAAGCTCCGTGCATCTTGGGGTGAAACTGGTAACCAGGCCATCTCCAACTATGCTCGCTATGGTCTGTATGCCGCTACTTACGGTGGTGGTCGCAACGAGTCGACTGCCTACGACCTCGCTCTGCAGGGCTCGGGTGTATTCCCCTCTGGCTTCCGTGCTACACAGTCGCAGAACAACAACCTGAAGTGGGAGACCACTGAGCAGTACAACGTCGGTCTCGACTACACGCTCTTCGGCAACTCACTCTACGGTACTGTCGATGCTTATATTAAGAAGGTGAAGGACATGCTCATCAATCCTGCCTACCTCGGCTCGATGGGTGAGGGTGGTGCTTCCTGGCTGAACGGTCCCAGCCTGCAGAACTGGGGTATGGAGTTCGCCGTGGGCTATCGCCACACCACTAGCTATGGTCTGCGCTATAACATCAACGGCAACCTCGACTTCTTCCGTTCGAAGGTGACCTATCTGCCCGAAACCACTACTGGTTCGTATGTGCACACCTCGAAGGAGAACCTCGTTGAGTCGAAGCGTCCCTATGGTTCAATCGTTGGCTACGTCGTCGACGGACTGTATCAGAACCGCGAGGAAGTGCTGGCCAGCGGCCAGGAGAACGCCCGCGTCGGTGGTCTGAAGTATGCCGACCTCGATGGAAACGGCCTCATCAACGAGCACGACCAGACTTGGATCTTCTCGCCCGTTCCCGACTTCTCATGGGGTTTGAACTTCGACCTCGGCTACAAGGACTTCGACTTCTCGATGTTCTGGCAGGGTGTTGCCGGACAGGACATCTACAACGACCAGAAGTTCCAGACTGACTTCTACTCCATCACCGATGCCGGTTCGAACAAGGGTAACCGCATGCTCGATGCTTGGACGACAGCCAATACTTCGTCGAAGATTCCCGCTCTGACCACCAATAACACCGGTAACGAAGGCCGCGCTTCGAGCTACTTCGTTGAGAACGGTTCCTATGCTAAGCTGCGCCAGTTGCAAATTGGCTACACGCTTCCTGCTTCAGTTACAAGCAAACTGAATATGAGCTCACTGCGCTTCTATGTGGCAGGTCACAACCTGCTCACCATCAAGAGCAGCTCACTGACTTGCTCTGATCCTGAGAATCCCCGCTGGATGTATCCTAACTCCACCTCGTTCTCATTCGGACTCCAGGCTTCGTTCTAAGTAACATAGTAACAAGGTAACAAAGTAACAAAAAGAGTACAATTATGATTACCAAATATATCAAGAATATAGCATTTGCAGGACTGTTAGGATTTGCTGCCACAGCTGCCCTCACCTCCTGCGACGACTTCATCGACGTGGAGCCCCAAGGTGTCATCAGCGAGGACCTGGCTATGAGCCAGCCCGACGAGATGGTGACAGCTGCCTATGCCAAGCTGGGCGACGACTGGTATACCTATCCGTTCAACCTCTGGCCCTATGGCGACCTCACGAGCGACGACTGCATGAAGGGTGGTTCGGGTACGACCGACACCAACTATCATCCCTTCGAGGTATGGTCTACGCTGACCGCCTCCACTCCCGACCACATGGACGAAATGTGGTATCACCTCTACTGCAGCATCTCACGCTGTAACCGTGCTCTGGTATCGCTGGAAGAATATGGCGACGAGAAACTCGGTGCCGACCTGAAGGCTGTACGCGAGGCTGAGGTGCGCTTCCTGCGCGCTCACTTCTACTTCAAGCTCGTGCAGCTCTGGAACCAGGTTCCTTGGGTCGACGAGGAAGTCTATCGCAACCACACCGAGGAGCAGACTCGCAACGACGCCTTCTCTCACGCCGAGCTCATGGATATGATCGTGGCCGACTTCAAGAAGGCTCACGACGTACTGCCTGCTGTTCAGCAGGAGGGCGGCCGCGCCAACAAGATTGCCGCTGCTGCTTACCTCGCTAAGTGCTATCTCACAATGGCTTGGGGCGACGGCTACGAAGCTAACACGGGTGTGAGCCACATCAACCAGCAGTACATGCAGGAAGTGGTGAAGTACACAGAGGAAGTGAAGAATGCCCGCCAGTATGGCTATCTCGAGGACTACGGCGACATCTTCTTGCCCGAGTACAAGAACTCGAAGGAGAGTATCTTCGCTGTGCAGCACTCTGACTATCAGGACGACAACACGCTCTACGGACGTGGCAACTGGTCGAACATGCTGAATGGCTGCTGGGGCATCTGGTCGTGCGGCTGGGACTTCCACAAGCCCACACAGAACCTCGTGAACGCTTTCAAGACCAAGGATGGTCTGCCCATGTTCAACGACTTCAACAACAAGATCGACTATCCCATCAACGGTGTTCCTACCGCTCAGAAGTGGGATCCGCGTCTCTTCCACACCGTGGGTATGCCCACCTTCCCCTACAAGTATGAGACTGAGTACACCATGACGAAGGACAACTCGCGTACTCCGAACACCTATGGCTACTATGCTTCGCTGAAGGAAGTGCCGCAGCGCTCAAAGGGTGAGACCTTCGACAACCCCTGGCAGGCATTCGCCATGAACGACTATGTGCTGCGCTACACCGACGTGATGCTCATGCGTGCCGAGGCTCTCATTGAGACAGGTAAGCTCGAAGAGGCTCGCACCATCATCAACGACATCCGCCAGCGTGCAAAGAACTCTATCGACAAGCACATCGGCTATGCCAAGGACCAGTGCGAAATCGCACTCTATCCCGCCAGCTACTTCCAGAACAAGGAGCAGGCTCGTCAGTGCCTGCAGTGGGAGCGCCGCCTGGAGCTCGCTATGGAGAACGGCCGCTACTTCGACCTGCGCCGCTGGGGTATTGCCTCGCAGACGCTGAACAAGTTCTTCGAGAAGGAGAAGGACGTCACCTATGATGGCCAGACCTACGCTCAGTACTACAAGGATGCTCACTACACCGCTGGTAAGAACGAGTACTTCCCTGTACCCTACATCCAGCTCTTCTACGTTCCTGGACTCTACACACAGAACAAGGGATACTAAGACAGGAAATTGACAATTAACAATTAACAATTGACAATTATGATTACCAAGATATTTAAGTTTTTCGTAGCAGGTCTTGTTTGTTGCTGTGCCACAGCAGTCATCACCTCCTGCCAGAACAAGGACATCGAGCGCGAGGCCATGAAGCTGCAGGCTCCCGATGCATCGCAGATCACCGGACAGCTCAATGGCGATGACTACGTACTCACATGGCCTGCCCAGCAAGCAAACATGCAGGTGGCCATCTACCGTAACGGTACTCTTTCTTCTTCTGAAATCGTCAGCGGCAACAGCTACACACAGAAGGATGTTCCCACGAACGTTCCCTTTGAATATGTGTTCAAACTCACCGACGGCCAGAACTTCTCGAACGGTGTAGTGAAGCAGTACACCCGCGAGGGTGCTACCAGCATCAGCGGTGTACAGATGTCGCAGGTCGACAAGGCTGGCGGCTACGACGCTCTCGTAGAGTGGAACCGTGCTGCCGACGCACAGAACATCATCTTCAAGGCTACCAACGGCAAGCGCACCATCAATGAGACGCTGCCCGGCACACAGACCAGCTACACCATCAGCGACGTGCAGACGGGTGACACCTGGGAGGTGACACTCACTGCCCGCAACGATAAGGGCACCTCGCTTGCTACTCGTTCCTCGCTGCGCATTGGTAAGACCGCCATCGGCTTCCTCTCCGTCTATGCTACACCTGAGGAACTCGTTGCCAACGGCGACGACGATGAGGCTTCGGCTTGGCTCTGGCTGCATGAGCAGTATCCCACCGCTCAGTTCGTGCCCTTCACCAGCGTCACCTCGGCTGCCGTGATCGACCCGTTCCGCGTGCTCTTCTGGCTGCGCGACCTCGAGGGTGTATCAGAAGGCGACGTGTGGAGCATGCCTGACGACGTGCTGGCTGCAACACCCATCATACGCGACTGGTATCGTGCTGGCGGTAGCCTCCTCCTCTGGAGCCACGCCACCGTCTATGCCGGCTACCTCGGACGCATCAACCTCGACGACATGAAGGGTAACGACCATGCCTTCGGCTTCGGCCCCGGCGGCATCAACAACGATGTTTGGAAGATGGCAGTAGAGCTCTATCCCGACCACAAGTTCAAGAAAGACCACTCCACACACCCCATCTACAAGGGACTGGAAGTGGAGACGACTCCCGATACGAAGCTCATCGCCTTCAAGGGTCCGGGTTGGACCGAGGACCACAACTGCCTCTACTTCAACCTGCCTAGCCTGTGGACCGGCATCGGCAACCAGGAGGAAGCTTGCTACACGCAGACCACTCAGACCTACGGCGTTTACCCGCTCGGCACCTGGGACAGCCAGATTTGGTGGGTGAGCCAGATGAACGTCTGGGAGGCTCAGCAAGGCAACACCGAGTTCAAGGGCACGCTGCTCTGCATCGGTAACGGCGGTTGCGAGTTCTCGATGAAGAACCCCGACGGCACACCCGACAAGAGCGCACATCCGAAGAACAACATCTATCAGGACAACGTCCTGCGTCTTGCCAAGAACTCTCTGGAGTATCTGAAGACAAGATAACAGATTGCATCTCTACAGTGGTAGTCGTCATTCGTGGCGGCTACCGCTTTTTCCTTTCATCAACTTAAAAAGTACTAAGCTGAATATGAAGAAAATCACATCTCTCGCAACACTGATGCTTGCAGCAGTCTTGATGCTGGCCGCCTGTTCAAAGGATGAGTACAAGCCGGACTACAACCCGATCATCGACGACCCGCAGCCCGAGGAGCCCACAAAGCCCGACACTCCAACTGATCAGGGCAGCTATGATGAGCTTTATCGTCCACAGGTTCACTACACGCCCGCACAAAACTGGATCAACGACCCGAATGGCATGGTATTTGTCAATGGCACGTATCATCTGTTCTATCAGTACAATCCGCAGGGCAACCAGTGGGGAAATATGTCGTGGGGACATGCCACGTCGTCCGACCTCATTCATTGGGATGAGCAGGCTGTGGCACTCACTCGCGATGAACTGGGCGACATCTTCTCTGGTTCGTGCGTCATCGATAAGGACAACACCGCCGGCTTCGGAGCCAATGCAATGATTGCGCTCTATACCTCGGCAAGTGGTGCACAGCAGCAGTCGCTGGCATACAGCACCGACGGCGGCAAGACGTTCAACCGCTATCAGGGAAATCCAGTCATCAAGAACGACGACGACAACCTGCGCGACCCGAAGGTGTTCTGGCATGCTGGAACCAAGCAGTGGGTGATGGCACTCGCCAAAGGCTGGAAGATGGGCGTAGAGTTCTACGGCTCTACCGACCTGAAGTCGTGGCGTCATCTGAGCACGTTCTTCGTGCCGCTGTCCGGACGTCCCAGCTTGCAGTGGGAGTGCCCCGACCTCATCCAGATAGGCAATAAGTGGGTGCTCATCGTCAGCGTGAACCCCGGTGGTCCTATCCTCGGTTCTGGAATGATGTACTTCACCGGTGACTTCGACGGCACTACGTTCACCGCCGACGACCGCAGCTATCCGCTGTGGCTCGACTATGGCATGGACAACTACGCCGGCGTCACATGGAACAACACCGGCGATCGTCGCATCATGATTGGCTGGATGAACAACTGGCAGTATTCGGGCGACGTGCCTTGCTCGCCTTGGCGTTCGGCAATGACGCTTCCGCGCGAACTGAAACTCGTCCAGTACGAGGGACAGCCGCTGCTCGCAAGCACCGTCGTGAAGGAAATCGACAACATCGCTTCTTCATGGCAGGACACCAACGGAAACATTACGGCTCCCGATGCCTATCAGCTGCGACTCACCATCGATCTCGACAAGAACTCTACCATCTCCCTGAGCAACGGGTCAGATGAACATTTCGACATCGACATCAATGCCGCAGCACGTTCCATCACGGCTCACCGCACCTCTGCCTCTGGAAAGACGTCGTTCAACGGCACGTTCTCCATTCCCTCCATCCAGGCTCCGCTATGCGTAGAGGGTACAAGCGTGGTGCTCGACTTCTTCGTCGATCAGTCGTCGGTGGAAATCTTCACTGAGAATGGTTCCATGTCTATGACGAACCTCGTCTTCCCGCAGAGCATCTACAACAAGTTCTCTGTGTCGGGTGCCAACTGCAAGGCACAATATCGTTCCTTGAAGCGCATCTGGAAATAATCACGTCTCTTGTTTCATAGACAATAGCCCCGCATTCCCTTTGAGAGAAGGAGATGCGGGGCAACCTTTTCGTGTAAAACACCTAATTGATTATTAATCTTTTCTTGACGAAATGATTCTAATTACGATAATACCTTTTCAATAAACCTTTCTTTGAACTTTGAACGCACGCAGCGCTTTTTATCTTTCGATAACCACGAGGCTATCGTTTCCCACTCGCGACTGCAACCACTGACGCAGCTTCGTGGCATCGGCGGCAGGCAGGCGGCGACCACCATCGGTGCTGACGAGTGCCAAGACGAAGTGTCGTCGGGCAGTAGTGTCGCGATGCACCTCGCTGACTGGCGACAGACTCAATGCCTTGACCTGAGGGAACAGCACCTTCAGTTCAGGGCGCATGGCGGCAGAGAGTTCCTCATAGCGCACATAGCCTTCCAGTTGTTCCGAGAGCAGGGCCGTCTGCGACGACAGCTCCATGAGTTGCTGGCGATCGGCCTCGCGGGTCGTCGACATCTGCGTGAGTTGGTTGTTCAGCTGCAGCAGGCTATCGGTCTGGGCTCCCTGAATGATGCTCAGCTTGTATTCGCCCAGTCCATAGTGTTGCAACTGCTTCTGCGCCTCTGCCTGCGTAGCGGCATTGATCTCACGGCCCACTGCGACAACACGCAGCGTACGACCCTCCACACTGTTCGAGATGACCTGCGTTCCCGACTGTGTGAGCTCGTTCTTCAAGAACCGACGCACGTTATGATCGAAGACGCTCTGGCGCACAATCATCACCGTCATCACAGCGGCAGGAATCATCGTCACGACCACAACGGCGGTGAGAAGACGGTGTGCGCGGCGTTCACGCCATGCCGACATGAACTCATGTTTATGGAAACCCAACAGGCGAACGCCGAAATAAGTGGAGAGGGCTATGAACACCGTGTTGATGAAAAACAGATAGAATGCACCCAGAAAGTACAGCAGATGTCCAGTTGCCAACCCATAGCCGGCCGTACACAATGGCGGCATCAACGCCGTGGCAATGGCTACGCCGGGGATGACATTTCCCTTGTTGTGTGTGCAAAGGGCAATGATACCGGCCGCACCGCCGCAGAAGGCGATGAGCACATCGTAGAGCGTAGGCGACGTGCGTGCCAGCAACTCCGACTGAGCCTCACCCAGTGGCGAGATGAAGAAGTAAATCGTTGCCGTGAGCACACTGAAGATGGTCGCCACGACATAGTTCTTTACCGAACGCTTCAGCAGGTCGAAGTTATTCGTGCCTACAGCCAGTCCCATGCCGATGATCGGTCCCATGAGTGGCGAGATGAGCATCGCACCAATGATGACCGCTGTTGAATTGATGTTCAGTCCCAGCGATGCGATGAGGATGGCAAAGATGAGCACCCACAACTTCGCCCCACGGAACGAGACGTCATTGATAATCTGACTGACAATGGCTTCTTCATGGTCGCGGTCGGCCTGCAAATTAAAATAGCCACGCAGCTCTTCTGAAAAACTCTTAATGTCCATACGCCGATAAAAACTAGAAACTTGAAACTAGAAACCAGAAACTAGAAACTAGAAACCAGAAACTAGAAACTAGAAACTATAAACTACAAACTCTTAAACTCGCGAAGCGCACTCCTTGCGCCCTTGCAAAATTACGAATAAGTGAGCGAATAACCAAATTTATTTGAGTTTTTCCGAACGGGGAGTCAAATTCGACGCATGTCAAATGACGAAAAAGTCTTTAAAAAACGTACAATCAATAATAAAAACGTTGCAATGAACTATTTTTTTAAGTCTTTGTATCATATTTGAAAGTGAGTTGCCTGGTATTTTCGTATCTTTGCAAGCAAACAAATCAATTCTTTACTATCAACCAAATCATTGAAATGAACATGAAAAGACTATTACTGATGGCCACATGCCTGATAGGGTGGCTTACCATGAGTGCTCAGGCGCCACAAATCTTGTCCGACCGGCATGCCATGCTGCGCATCAATGCACAGAGCCGTTATCTGTTGCTCCCCATTCAGGAGCGCGAAGAAATTGCCAATATCAGCATCATCGTCAACGGCAAGCAGGTGAAATCGCTGAATGCCAAACTGGCTGTCGATAAGGTCGACTACTATGTACCCCTCGACCTCTCTTCGTTCAACCCGAACCTCCTGCTGGACATCACCTTCCACGGCGACCGTCGTACCACGGGTGCCATCAAGGGTTATGTGTGCTGGAAGGAGATGCAGCAGAGCAACACCTTCGACACCACCAATCGCGAGCAGTTCCGCCCCGTCTATCATCACACGCCTCTCTATGGCTGGATGAACGACCCGAATGGCATGGTATATCAGGATGGTGTTTGGCACCTCTTCTATCAGTACAACCCCTTTGGCTCACAGTGGGAGAACATGAACTGGGGACACTCCACCAGCCGCGACCTCATCCACTGGGAAGCTCAGCCCATTGCCCTCGAGCCTGATGCACTTGGCTCCATCTTCTCTGGCTCGTGCGTCATCGATAAGGACAACACTGCCGGCTTCGGCGCTGGTGCCATGATTGCCATGTACACCTCTGCCGGACAAAACCAGTCGCAGTCCATCGCCTACAGTACCGATGGTGGCAAGACCTTCACCACCTATGAAGGCAACCCCGTCATCACACAAGATGCTCCCGACTTCCGCGACCCGAAGGTGTTCTGGTTCGAACAGACCAAGCGTTGGATCGTGGTACTCGCAGTAGGACAGGAGGTGCAGTTCTATAGCTCACCCAATCTGAAGGACTGGACCTATGAGAGTTCCTTCGGCCGCGAGTATGGCAACCACGATGGTGTGTGGGAATGCCCCGACCTGCTGCCCCTGACACTCAATGCCAAGCTCTCGAACAACAGTTCGAAGAAGTGGGTGCTCCTGCTGAACATCAACCCCGGCGGCCCCTTCGGCGGCTCGGCCACTCAGTATTTCGTCGGACAGTTCGACGGTCATAAGTTCACCTGCGAGGATGCTCCTTCTGAGACGAAGTGGATGGACTATGGTAAGGACCACTATGCAACGGTGACCTTCTCCAACGCCCCCGACAACCGTACAGTAGCCATCGCTTGGATGTCCAACTGGCAGTATGCCAACCAGGTTCCCACCCAGCAGTTCCGCTCAGCTAACAGCATCCCTCGCGACCTGCATCTCATGCAGCTCGACGGCGAGACCTATCTCGTCAGCACACCTTCCAAGGAGATGCTCGATATGCGCGGCAAGGCTGTGAAGAAAGGTTCTGCCTCCAACAAGGTCGTCAAGAACCTGCTGAAGCAAAACGACGGTGCCTATGAGATTACCGCCACCCTCGACATGCAGAAGGCCGACCAGGCACAGGTCACCTTATTTAATAATAAGGGCGAGGAGGCCGTCATCGGCTTCGACACCGCTAAGAAAGAATACTACTTCGACCGCACCAAGAGCGGACAGACCAATTTCTCCGACGACTTCGCTTGCGTTACGCGTGCCCCGCTGCCCGATGCCGACACCTATCAGCTGCGCATCTTCGTCGACAAGGCAAGCATCGAGGTGTTCATCGATCCCGGCTTCGGTCATAGCGGAGTGTTCCCCATGACTAGCCTGGTATTCCCCAACGAGCCTTACAACAACCTGCGTGTCAGCGGTCGTGGCAAGCTCCAAGACATCACCGTCTATCCGTTGAAGTAAAGTGCCCCACCCCCTACCCTCCCCAAAGGGGGAGGGAGACGGGGAAGGCATTCGCTTCACTCCTTCACTCCTAAACATCAAATCATTAAAACTAATAACAATGGCTTCTCAAACAAAGAAAACCGCAATCCTTTCGGTGATGCTCTGCTTCTTCTGCATGGGCTTCGTCGACTTGGTAGGCATCGCCTCCAACTACGTGAAGGCCGACCTCGCGCTCAGCGACTCCGTGGCTAACATCTTCCCATCGCTCGTGTTCTTCTGGTTCCTTATCTTCAGTGTGCCCACTGGCATGCTCATGAACAAAATTGGACGCAAGAACACCGTGCTCCTCTCGCTCATCGTGACAGCTGTCTCGCTGTTGCTGCCCCTCTTCGGTGAGAACTTCGGCATCATGCTCGTTGCCTTCTCGCTCCTCGGCATTGGCAACGCTCTCATGCAGACATCGCTCAATCCGCTGGTAAGCACCGTCATGGGCGGAGGCAACCTGGCCTCAACGCTTACGTTCGGACAGTTCGTAAAGGCCATCGCTTCTTTCTCGGCACCTTATTTTGCCATGTGGGGAGCCACACAGGTCATTCCCGAGTTCGGACTCAACTGGCGCGTGCTCTTTGCTATCTTCCTCGTTGTTGGTGCAATTGCAGCCCTTTGGCTTGCCGCCACACCTATCAAGGAAGAGCCCATCGAAGGACGTCCTTCCACATTCGTTGAGTGCTTCAAGCTGCTTGGCACACCCATCGTGCTGCTGTCGTTCCTCGGCATCATGTGTCATGTAGGCATCGACGTGGGTACCAACACCACAGCACCGAAGATTCTGATGGAGCGCTTGGGCATGTCGCTCAACGATGCAGCCTTTGCCACCTCGCTCTACTTCATTTTCCGTACCATCGGCTGTCTGACGGGTTCGTTCTTCCTGCGCATTATGAGCAACCGCACGTTCTTCATCATCTCGGTCATCATGATGGCCCTCTCCATGTGCGGACTCTTCTTCGGCACATCGAAGCTCGTGCTCTACACAGCCATTGCACTTGTTGGCTACGGCAACTCTAACATCTTCTCCATCTGCTTCGCACAGGCTCTTACCTCGATGCCAAACAAGCAGAACGAGGTATCGGGCCTGATGATCATGGGCCTCTTCGGTGGTACCGTGTTCCCGCTCCTCATGGGCTTCATGAGCGATGCCATGGGTCAGGCTGGCGCAGTGCTCGTCATGGCAGTAGGCGTCGTCTACCTCTTCACCTATATACCGAGAGTAGCAGCAAAGTAACCAGGAAAACCCTTTAAAACACTTTATAAAACAATATGGAAAAGAGATATGTCATCGGCCTCGGCGAAGCACTCTGGGATGTGCTGCCTGAAGGTAAGAAACTCGGCGGAGCACCGGCCAACTTCGCTTATCATGCAGGCCAGTTCCTCGGACAGGCCAACACCATGGCCATTAGTGCACTCGGCGAAGACAAACTCGCTGAAGAAACCATCGCTGCTCTCGAAGAGCACGGACTACAGTACACCATGCCTCGTGTGCCCTACCCCACTGGCACCGTACAGGTACAGCTCGACGAGCAGGGCATTCCCACTTACGACATCCGCGAGAACGTAGCTTGGGACAACATCCCGTTCACTCCCGAGATTGAGGCCATCGCCCGCAACTGCCGCGCCGTGTGCTTCGGCTCGCTGGCCCAGCGCAATGTTGTCAGCCGCGAGAACATCCACCGCTTCCTCGATGCCACACCCGAGGACTGCGTGAAGATCTTCGATATCAACCTGCGTCAGAACTTCTACACGAAGGAGGTCATCCAGGAGTCCATGCGTCGCTGCAACATCCTGAAGATCAACGACGAGGAACTCGTCATCATCGGTCGCATGTTCGGCTATCCCGGCCTCGACATCGAGAACAAGTGCTGGCTCATCCTTGGCAAGTACGACCTTGATATGCTTGTGCTCACCTGTGGCACCAACGGCTCGTATGTGTTCACACCCGGTCAGATGTCGTTCCAGGAGACCCCGAAGGTGGAAGTTGCCGACACCGTTGGCGCTGGCGACTCGTTCACCGGCTCGTTCTGTGCTGCCATCCTCAATGGCAAGCCCGTCGCCGAGGCTCACAAGCTCGCAGTGAAGGTCAGCGCCTTCGTCTGCACGCAGAATGGTGCTATGCCCACCATCCCCGCCTCGCTGCTCGGATAAACGAAGCATTCAACCATACTTCTTTCGCCCCCAAAGTTCACTCTTTGGGGGCTTTTCATGTAGTATAGCAATCCTATTGCAGCCGCTGCAACCATGCTGTACATTACTGCAATTAGATTGCAACCATCCCCCCTTTCTTATATCTGAAGTTCCGCTGGGCTTAAAAAACAATGTACTACTCTGCCAGAAGCGAGAAACATTCACGAAAAATGTGTGAAAGCATCGCTGACTTGGACAAGGAACGAGGTGTGAAATGTTAAAAGTAACAACTTTGTTAGTAATAAACTTGTTAGTAATAAACTTATTAGTAACAATTTTATTTCATATCTATGTTTGAAGACATGGCAAAGGCCTTGCTGAAGAAGGATCTCATTGACGTGGACGGGCAGGAAATCTCCTTCAATGACTCTCTCTTCAAACAATGGCTGAAACGACAGGCATTCTACGATTAGTAAAAGGCTTTAGACCTCAGCCAAAGCAATACCAACTGACCTCACAGAGAGGCCTTTATCGCAGGGAGGGGAGAGAACCCTATAAAAGAAACAAGAGGGCGTGTCAAAATAGAGAAAGGAGTCAATTGCCCGACGGTGTGCAAGAATTCCGGTTTTCAGCGTTTCGTCAAGTAACGCATTACATCAAAAATGTAACGAAAATGTGATTTTGTTTTGTTTTTCAGCGGATTTGCACTATCTTTGCATCGTCTTTGCAGCAGACGGATGCCTCTGCGGAGACACCGAAGAAGACTATCATCACCCTAAAACCCGCAAAAACAATGAAAAGGCTACTATTCCTAATCGTTATTGGCATGGCACTCACCGCTCAGGCACAGCGCCAGAAGACTGCCACGCCCCCACTGGTTTACAACGTTGAAAACACGATGGCAAAGGCTGCCAAGCCCAAGATGCTGCCTGCCAATGAGCTACCCGTCATCCGCGAGCTGCCCGATGCCCTGCAAGGCGTCACCACATTCAAGGACTGGGCGGCACGTCGCCACGCCGTGGGCGCACTCATCCAGCACTATGGCATTGGTGAGAAACCCGCCGTCGGCCCCGACGACGTGCTGGCACGGATGGATGGCGACACACTTGTGGTCTACGTCACCGTGAACGGTCACACGCTGAAGCTAAGTTCGGAAATCAAATATCCCGACACGGGCCAGCCGCCTTACGCCCTGATGATCGGTACCAGCGGCATCTCGCTACCTCGTCAGCTGTTCCAGGGACGTCCCATCGCCACGATGGTATTCCATGAGGACCAGGTGAACGACTACTCGCAGTGGCGTCCGCACCACGAACGCGGACAGCATCCCTTCGACCGCCTCTACCCACAGCTCAAGGACAACGGTGCCTATAGCGAATGGGCATGGGGACTAAGCCGCCTCGTAGACGGATTGCAGAAGCTCGGGCCAGAGGCAACACGTATTGACACGGAGCGCATCGGCGTCACCGGTTGCTCGTATGCCGGCAAGATGGCACTCTATTGCGGTGCCTTCGACGAGCGCATCGCCCTGACCATTGCCCAGGAGCCTGGCGGCGGCGGTGCTGCAGCCTGGCGCGTCAGCCACACACTTACGGAGGTTGAAGACCTCGACCACACCGACTACCACTGGTTCATGGAGTCGATGCGGGAGAACTTCCACGGCGACAGCGTCTACCAGCTGCCCTACGACCATCATCAGCTCTGCGCAATGGTGTGTCCGCGTGCCCTGTTGCTGCTGGGCAACCCCGACTACAAGTGGCTCGCCGACGAGGCGATGTTGCCTTCCGCTCAGGCGGCAGAAAAGGTGTGGCAGAAGTTCGGCATTGAGGAACGCATGAACTATAGCATCGTGGGCGGACACCCACATTGCATGTTGCCCGAAAGCCAGATGCCACTCGTGCAGGCTTTCATCGATAAGTTCCTGCTGCATCGCGACGCAAAAACAAGATAAAGAGTCCTGAAAAGGGTCAAAAAGCATGCTTCTGTTTACAGGGAAGCATGTTCCCGTTATGCTATAAGCATGCTCCTGTTTATCGGGAAGCATGCTTTTTTTATGCGTGAGCAATGACATCATTTAGTAAATCAACTTATTTTGTTCAGTAAATTAAGTTAATTTGTGTAGTAAATTAAGTTAATTTACCAAGTAAAATAAGTTAATTTGCTGAGTAAAATAAGTTAATTTACCGTACAAATTAAGTTAATTTACTGAACGGAAGCATTGAGATGGGAGCACGGGAGCAGTGCTCTGAATGGACTAGAGCATTGAGATAGGAGCAAGGGAGCAATGCTCTGATGACACGAAAGAGGGCGTGACAAGATGGAATAATAGATAAGAAGATGCTGCCAGTGGTGGGGATGTGTCATAATAGAGTAAGGAGTCAATTTGTAGTCCCCTCCTTCTGGAAGGAGGGGTTAGGGGTGGTAGAGACAAAAAAGGTTCGACCATTTCATAAACATTTGATTTGTAATAGGTTATGACCGTGTTTTTCTCTACCACCCCGCACCCCTCCTCCCAGGAGGAGGGGACCACTGGCAGCGACTTTTCATCCACTATTATTATTTTGACATACCCCCTTAGGTTGTACGTGTTGTCTTCAGCAATCTCTTAATCCCCCTATCCTTCCCTTTCTCACGTCAATCGCCTGTAAAACAAGGCTAATGGGCCACATCGAAAACAATTTGGAATAATTAGAAAAACAATGCCCGAGGATGGTTTTGCATCCTTTCGAGGGTACACCTTATAATTATATAGCTGTCAAAGAAAATGTAATTCACGGCAAACTACTTGTTACAATGCGTGAACGGCATTCAGAATTTTCTCATTACCTTTGCAGGCAACAAACATTTACCCTAAAACCTGCAACGAAAATGAGAAAACTGTTATTCCTGATTCCGATGCTGGCTTTGCTGGGATGCTCTGCTCCCAGCGACAAAAGCCCCGTGCTGACCATCGAGGGTGGTCAGGTGCAAGGTGTTCGTGCCGACAACGACGGCGTGTTCGTATTCCGTGGCATTCCCTATGCAGCACCGCCCATTGGCGACCTGCGCTGGAAGGAGCCGCAGCCCGTAGTAGCTTGGGAGGGCGTTCGCCTCTGCGACAAGTTCGGTCATCCCGGTTATCAGGCCGTACACTATCCGGGCTTCTATGCCTCCGAGTGGGGCTACGGCGACGAAGCACCCTATAGCGAGGACTGCCTCTATCTGAACGTTTGGACAAAGGCACCCGGCGAGACTGCCAAGAAACTGCCTGTTGCCTTGTGGATACATGGTGGCGGCTATCGTGAAGGCTGGGGCTCCGAGCCCGAGTTCGACGGTCAGGAGTGGGCATCGAAGGACGTGGTGCTCGTGAGCATCAACTACCGCCTGGGCATCTTCGGCTTCATGACCTATCCCGAGCTGTCAGCCGAGAGCCCACACGGCGTATCGGGCAACTATGGAATCCTCGACCAGATACAGTCGCTGAAGTGGATTAAGGAGAACATTGCACAGTTTGGCGGCGATCCCGACAACGTGACCATCTTCGGACAGAGTGCCGGAGCCGGCAGCGTGCGCACGCTCTGTGAGTCGCCGTTGGCACGTGGACTCTTCCACAAGGCCGTGATTATGAGCGGTGGTGGCATCAACGTTCCTGCCAAGGATGGCGAGGAAGCCAAGCCCGCCACGCCTGTGAACCGCTTCTTCACCTACAACCCCACGCTGAAGGAAGCCGAGGCTGAGACGAAGAAGGTGATGGACTGGGCAGGACTCACCGACCTGCAGAAGCTTCGCAGTGCATCGACGGAGATTCTCTATACCGTCGGCCAGCTGTATAACATGGTCAACAAGAGCGATGTGATGCTCATGCACCGTCCCATCGTCGACGGCTACGTCTCACTGAAGAACTTCGACGAGGCCACACGCGACGGTTCGATTGCCGATGTGCCCTACATGATTGGTTTTACCTTGAACGACATGGGTACGATGGGTGCCGGCATTGAGGAGTTCTGCAAGGTGCGCCAGGAGAAAGGCGGCAAGGCTTGGGCTTATGAGTTTGCCCGCAAGTTGCCCGATGACGGTAAGCATCCCGACATCACCGACCGCCTGAAGGGAGCGTTCCACTCGAGCGACCTCTGGTTTGTGTTCAAGTCGCTGAAGCATTGCTGGCGTCCCTGGACGCAAGGCGACTGGGATTTGGCCGAGAAGATGCTCACCGCCTGGACGAACTTCGCGAAGTTCAGCAATCCCAACGGCAAGGACGACGGCGCCTGGACGCCCTGCACCACCGAAAGTCCACAATTCATGCTCTTCAAGCTCGACGACAAGGATGCCGAGCATTCCGAGATGGGAGCATTCTTCTATGACGAGAACAAATGATGAAAAAGCTATTCATACTTTGCGCCTTGTTCACGGTGCTGTCGGCTCATGGCCAACAGCACCGATTGTGGTACAATCAGCCTGCACAACACTGGCTGGAGGCGCTGCCCATCGGCAACTCCGCACTCGGCGCCATGGTCTATGGCGGCACGGATGTGGAAGAGATTCAACTGAACGAAGAGACCTTCTGGAGTGGTTCACCGCATAACAACAACAGCCTCACGGCTCGCGAACACCTGCAGGAGGTGCGCTCGCTCATCTTCGAAGGTAAGGAAGAAGAGGCCCATAAGGTAATGGACAAGTACTTCATCCCAGGTCCTCACGGCATGCGTTTCCTGCCCTTGGGCAGCGTGAAGCTGCAGCTGGGCCATCAGAACGTGAACAACTACAGCCGCGAGTTGAACCTTGGCAATGCCTTGGCGACCACGAGTTACGTCTGCGGAGGTGTGAAGTACGAACGCACCGTCTTTGCCTCGCTGGCCGACAATGTCGTTGTGGTACGCCTGAAGGCCAGTAAGAAAGGTGCTCTGTCGTTCAAAGTGGGTTTCGACACGCAGCTAACGTCGAAAGTGTTCACCGTGTCGGCCCATGAGGGAGTGAAATCGCCCGTCTATGAGCTAGCCGCCGTCGTCGACGGTGTGGAGCAAGAAGGCATCAAAGCCGGCATGAAAGCCGAGTGTCGCATCATGCTCCAGGCCGATGGCAAGTTGAGCAGATACGCCGAATCGCTCGGCGTTGACAACGCCACCATTGCCACGCTCTACATCACAGCCGCTACGAACTTCGTGAACTATCACGACTTGAGTGGCAATCCGGTGAAGAAAAACAACGCGACGCTGGCCAGTGTCGCAAAGAAATCGTACGACAAACTGCTGAAGGCACACGTGCAGAAGTATCAAGAGCAATACAATCGCGTCACACTGGACCTGCCGAAGAACGCCAACTCCACTCTGCCTACCGACAAGCGCCTCGTCGCCTTCGAGCAGACTGCCGGCCAGCTGGACAATCAAGGTTCCACAAACAGCACACCGCTCGATCTCGACATGGTGTCGCTCATGATGCAATATGGTCGCTATTTGCTCATCTCTTCGAGCCAGCCCGGCGGACAGCCCGCCAACCTGCAGGGTGTTTGGAACGACAAGATGAATGCACCGTGGGACTCGAAGTACACCATCAACATCAATGCCGAGATGAACTACTGGCCGTCGCTCGTAGGAAATCTTGCCGAGACGCAGCAGCCGCTGTTCTCGATGATTCGCGACCTCAGCCAGACCGGAGCCCTCACCGCACAGCAGATGTATGGCTGCAACGGATGGGTGGCCCACCACAATACCGACCTCTGGCGCATTGCCGGACCTGTCGACGGCACCAGCTGGGGCATGTTCCCGACGGGTGGTGCGTGGCTCACCACACATCTCTGGCAGCACTATCTCTTCACCGGCGACAAGCAATTCCTCGCCGACTATTATCCCGTGATGAAGGGCGCTGCCGACTTCCTCATCGACTACATGCAGGAGCATCCGCAGTACGGATGGCTCGTCACCGTTCCGACGGTGTCGCCCGAGCACGGTCCCGTGGGCAAGCGCACCGAGGTGACGGCCGGTTCGACGATGGACAACCAGATTGTCTTCGATGTTCTCTCGCAAGTCATCAAAGCCGGCAAGGTGCTTGGCATGGAAAACTCTCAACTCTCAACACTCAACTCTAAACTCCAAAAGCTCCCTCCCATGCAGATTGGCCGCTATGGACAGCTGCAGGAGTGGCTCATCGACGGCGACAATCCAAAGGACGAGCATCGCCACATCTCGCATCTCTACGGACTGTACCCCTCGAACCAGATTTCCCCCTATAGCCATCCCGACCTCTACACCGCTGCCGCCAACACCCTTCAGCAGCGTGGCGACATGGCAACAGGCTGGAGCCTGGGATGGAAGACGAACTTCTGGGCACGCATGCTCGACGGCAACCATGCCTTCAAGATTATCCGGAACATGCTGCATCTGCTGCCCAACGACAGGATGATGCGCCAGTATCCGCTGGGACGCACCTATCCGAACCTCTTCGATGCACATCCACCGTTCCAGATCGACGGTAACTTCGGCGTGTCGGCAGGCGTCTGCGAGATGCTGCTGCAGAGCCACGACGGTGCCGTACATCTGCTGCCGGCACTCCCCGACACATGGCAGCAGGGCGAGGTGAATGGCCTGCGCGCTCGTGGTGGATTCATCGTCAGCATGAAGTGGGAGATGGGTGCGCTGCAAAGCGGTACCGTTCGTTCAACCATCGGTGGAACCTTGCGCCTGCGCTCGTATGTACCGCTGCAGGGAAAGGGTTTGAAAGAAGCGAAGGGCGACTGTCCGAACGACTTCCTTGCACCTGCCGATATCCGCACCCCGCTGCATTCGCCCGAACTGAAGGAGTTCACCCTCCTCACCCCGCCGAAGGTCTACGAGTACGACCTCGAGACGCTTCCCAACAAAACCTACACCATTGTAAGTAAATAATCAATAACAATACTATTCAATGAAATCAAGAAAGATTCTTATCATTGCAGCCCTCTTCCAGGCGCTGACGGCAACTGCCCAGAATCCCTTCGTGCAGACGTGGTTCACCAGCGACCCCGCACCGATGGTGTCGGGCGACCGCCTCTATGTCTACACAGGCCACGACGAGGACGGTGCCGACTTCTTCTGGATGCAGGAATGGCGAGTGTATTCCACCGAAGACATGGTGAACTGGACCGATCACGGCTCACCACTCGCCCTGGAGTCGTTCTCATGGGCCGACGACCGTGCATGGGCATCGCAATGCATCGAGCGCGACGGGAAGTTCTATTGGTACATCTGCGCTCACTCCAAACTCTCCAAGGGCATGGCCATCGGTGTTGCCGTGAGCGACTCGCCGACGGGTCCTTTCCGCGATGCACTGGGAAAGCCTCTGTTCGAGAATGGCTCCTGGGACCACATCGACCCAACGGTCTTGATCGACGACGACGACCAGGCTTGGCTGATGTGGGGAAATCCACAGTGTTACTACCTGAAGCTGAATCGCGACATGATCTCCTACAGTGGCGATCTGGGCCGGTTGGACATGACCGAGGAGGCCTTCGGCAGCCCCGCCATGAACAAGCGCGAACAGGGCAAGAAGTATAAGGACAGCTATGTGGAAGGTCCGTGGCTAAGAAAAGTGGATGGCACAAAGTTTAAAGTGGAGAGTTCAAAGCAATATCAGCTGCTCTACGCTGCCGGCGGTGTGCCTGAGCACATCAGCTATAGCACAGCTCCCTCACCCACGGGCCCTTGGACCTACGCTGGTGAGATTATGCCGCTTTGCGACACGAAGTCGTTCACCAACCATTGCGGTGTAGCCGACTTCAAAGGACATTCCTATTTCTTCTACCACACAGGCAAGCTGCCCGGCGGTGGCGGCTTCGGACGCAGCGTGGCGGTGGAGGAATTCAACTACAATCCTGACGGTTCGTTCCCGACTATCATGCCTACCGACGAGGGTGTGAAGCCCGTTGCCACGTTCTGTCCCTACCGCCGCGTAGAGGCTGAGACGATGGCTTTCTCGAAAGGCGTGAAGACGGAACAGAACGACCAAGTAGGAGTGTATGTGACTGATATCCACAACGGCGACTACATCAAACTTCAGAACGTGTCGTTCGGTAAGAAATACCCGCGCACCTTCAAAGCCCGTGTAGCCAGCGGCCTGCGTGGAGGACAGATAGAGATACGCCTCGACAGTCTGAAGGGACGCCTTCTGGGTACGGTCGACGTGCCCGGCACCGGCGGATGGGAGCAGTGGCAGACCGTCAACCTCGACCTCGACTACTCTACGATTACAGACCTGAACGCTCCATCGCGCACCATCGCGGGTCTTGACCTGCCCGCCACGGCCGACCTCTACTTTGTCTTCAAAGGTCGCAAGGGCCCGAAGCTCTTCAACTTCGACTGGTGGGAGATGCAAGGACTGGAGCAGGTGAACATGCCGCTCTTCCAAACCAAGTATACTGCCGACCCTTCACCGCTGGTGGTTGGCGACACCTTATTCTTATATACGTCGCACGATGCCTCACCTGAGGACATCCCTGACCTGAACGAGCGCAACTCTGCCGGTTTCTTTATGTACGACTGGCTGCTCTGGTCGACCACCGACATGGTGAACTGGACGGAACATGGCGCCGTAGCATCGCTGAAGGAATTCTCATGGCGCAGCCGCGAGAACGGTGCCTGGGCCATACAGACCGTAGAGCGCAATGGCAAGTACTACCTCTATGCCCCACTCCACGGACATGGCATCGGTGTGCTTGTGGCCGATTCGCCCTATGGACCTTTCCGCGATCCACTGGGTGAACCACTGGTCTGGCAGAAGGAGCATTGGGACGACATCGATCCCACCGTCTTCACCGACGATGACGGACAAGCCTATATGTACTGGGGCAATCCCCATGTCTACTACACCAAGCTAAACGAGGACATGATTTCGACCCAAGGCGATATCTTCGTGCTGAATCCCAAGGATGGCGTGATGCGTCCCGTCAAGGAGGAAGGTTCGAAGATCGACCTCCGTGCACCATGGAGAGAGAAGGCCAGCTGGACTGTGAAGAATTATCAGGAAGGTCCGTGGCTCTACAAGCGCAATGGTCATTACTACCTCGGTTATGCCACTACCTGCTGTCCGGAGGCGTTGGGCTATGCCATGAGTGACTCCCCAACAGGTCCTTGGGAATGGAAGAACTACATCATGAGTCCCACAGGGCGCGACCGAGGCAACCATCCGGGCATCTGCGACTTCAAGGGGCACAGCTATATCTTCGGCCAGGATTACGACCTGATGCACCTCGAGACATTCGTGCATCACGAGCGCCGCTCGGTATCGGCCGCCGAAATCGAATACAATGCCGATGGCACCATCAAGGAAGTGCCTTACTGGCTCGACCAAAAGCCCATGAAGCAACTGCACTGGCTGAATCCCTACAAGCGCGTGGAAGCCGAGACGATGGCTTGGGGCTTTGGCCTGAAGTCGGCAAAGATGGGCATCGAGAACACGGGCGTGGTGAAGGACATGCCTGAGTCGACGGGCAAGAAGAACATGTACATCTTCGACATCGACGACGATGAGTACATCCGTCTGCGCGGCGTAGACTTCGCCAAGGGTGCCAAGCAGTTCGCCATCACGGCTGCCGCTACGGGCAGCTGCACCATCACCCTGCACCTCGACTCAGTCGACGGTCCCGTCATTGGCACCGTGAGCATTAAGGGCACGGGCTCGCTGGAGAAGTATCGCCAGTTCACAACGAAAGTAAAGAATGCCTCGGGTGTTCACGACCTCTACATCTGCTTCTCGCAGGCCACGGGCGACGTTCACCTCGACTGGTGGCAATTCAAATAAAAACTCACACGATTATTCAGATTATTAAGTATTATTCCATCATGACTAAAAGATTTTATCTCGTATTACTCACTATGCTGCTCATCGGCGGTTTGAGCATGCAAGCACAGGAACGCCGTCCCATCGACAACCAACACCCGCTGTGGTTCATCCATGTCGATGTGTGGAACAGTGCCGACCCACAGAAAATCATCGACCTCATCCCTGCCGACTTGCGACCTTATGTCTGCATGAACCTGTCGCTGTCGTGCGGCTACGACACGGCAACAAACATGTATCGCATGCCTCGCTGTGCCGTACGTACCTATATGTCGTGGGCTACCGTCTGCCAACTCAACAACATGTGGTTCACCTGTCAGCCCGCCAGCGGCGGTCACACCCACATCCAGGACTCCGACCTCGAAACCTTCGAATTCTTCTTCAAGAACTACCCGAACTTCCTGGGATGGAACTATGCCGAGCAGTTCTGGGGATTCGACGAGGCCGACGATGAGAGTAGTAGCACGCAGGCATCGCGTATCGCCCTGTTTGCCAAGCTCGTGCCCATGCACCATAAGTACGGTGGCTTCCTCACCATTTCGTTCTGCGGCAACGTCTGGTCGCATGCCCTGAACCCCATGGGAATGATGAAACGCAATACCGACCTGCTGAAGGCCTGCCGCGACTATCCCGAGGCTATCCTCTGGCTGTATAAGTACACCACCTCGTCGTGTTTCTACAACAACGAGAGCGTCACCTTCGGACCGTTCATCTCCGGACTCGCCAAGAACTATGGCGTGCGCTACGACAACTGCGGTTGGAACGGTGCCCTCGAATCCATCTTAGGCAAGGATAACGGAAAGAAATATCCTGGTGCCGCCGGCATTGGAACCGTGATGGAACAGACCTGCGTCAACGGCGGAGCTGTATGGGACGGACCGGAGCTCATCTGGACCGAGGATTTCCAGAACCTGAGCAACACCACCGTCGAAGGCTACACCCGTCGCAACTGGGGCACATTCCCCAACTTCCGTGGCATCTGGCTCGACATGTTCCGTCAGATTGTCAACGGAACCATGTACATCCCTTCGCGCGAAGAAGTCGTCAACAACACTAAGATTGTCGTCGTCAACGACAAGAACAGTGGCAGCGATGAAGACAAATATGCGGCATGGGGCAATCTCTACGACGGCTTGTACAAGCAGACCGATCCCTTCAACCGTGGCAACGGACAGTGGATGGACAACTTCTGCTACTTCAAGAAGACGGGCCGTTACGGTGCCATCCCCATCGTCATCGGTCTCTACGACGATGCTGCAAAGTCTATTCCCGTACAGGTAAGGAAGTCCAACTACACCTCTCGCTGGAGTACCACCACCAAGAAGACAGCCGACTTCAATGCACAGTATCCTGAAATCAGCAAGGGCGATCTCTACGTAAACCGCTACGCAAACCAGCTGGTCACTTATACTCCGTACACCTATCTGAACAGTAAGAAGACGGCATCGGCCGACATCCCCTTGCAGTATAACACCTGCGATACGCTGAAGCTCACCTGGGGAAAACTCTCCAGCGGACTCATCCGCGAGTATGAAGATCACATCGACTTCTATCTGAACAACTACCGTAGCGACAGCACGGCAGCTCAGATCGATGAGATCATCGTAACCGGCGTCACGACTCAACCCGCCTATACCCTCACCCGCCACTCCACGGGTGCAACAGGCTACTCGGTCAGCGTCACTGAAAACTACGATGCCGAGGCAGGCACCTATACCGTCGCCGTGAAGCACATGGGTCCCGTGGGCATTACAATCAAGTGCACCGGTGCTGCCGACCGCTCGAATGTGGAGGTTGCAGCCTTGCCACAAGAGGCTCTGCCACTTCCCAAGCAGCCCGAAGACTACATCGGTCCGGTGATTATCGAGGCTGAGAACATGGATTATAAGAGCGTCAGCAGCGTGGCTCTCACCCACTCCGGCTGGTGGGCTACCGATATGTCTGAGTTTGCAGGCATGGGATATGTTGTGACAGGAACCAATAGCGCTGCATCGCTGCGTCACCAGCTGAAGCTGAAGCAGGGCGGCGACTATAACATCTACGTGCGCTACTGCGGCTCATCGAAGGCTGGCAACATCCGGGCTGCCGTGAACGGCACAAACCAAAACGTCGCCATCGAGAAAGTGGCTAAGAACGACTGGCACAAAGCCATGTTCACCGCTACGTTGAAAGAAGGTACCAACACGCTGACACTTACCAACTCCGGCGCCATCAACATGTACATCGACCAGATTATCTACGAGCCCGTCGGCACGCCAGCAACTCGTTTCAAGGTGGCCGTACGCGATGCCAAGAACGGAAAGGTGGTTGCCGATGTTGATTCAGCCACACAGGGACAGGAAGTACATCTCACTATCACCCCTGACGAAGGCTATGGCATCAAGGAATTGCGACTCGTCAACTCCGTCTTCTTCACCATGGGTAAGACCATTCCCGTGACTGCTGATGCCACCGAGGTGACCTTCACCATGCCTGATGAGAACGTTGTCATCCAGCCCGTCTTCTTCGACAATTCGTCGAACTATGTGCTCGACTTCACCAATGTCAACAATGGAGCCATGCCGGAAGGATGGCGAGCCGTCGACGGTACCGATGTCCATGAGTATCCCAACTCCTACACCAGCGGACCACGCACCTTTGCTGGCTTCGGTGGCTATCAGGGCAAAGCGCTCTACTGGCGCGTTACCAATGCAGAGTATGGACGCCAGACGGCCTATCCGCTATACCTCGAGCCTGGCTACTACAAGCTCACCTTCGCCATGGCAGCATGGAAGGGATCGCCCAAGTACAAGGGACGCATCCTCGATGCCAAGAATAATGTCGTCGCCGAGACCACGCTCTACACAGCCACGCCGAATGCCAATGGCAACAACTCGGCCAACCTCTCGTCGGCGAAGCGCTATGAGCTGCCTTTCCAGGTCGATGAAAGCGGAAAATACATCATCAGCTTTGTCAACGACGGATCGGGATTCAATGAGTTCCTGCTCTTGGAGTGCCGCATCGCTGCCGACGCTGCTGCAGGCATCACCCTCCATTCGTCGTCCGACACCCATTGTCCCGCCGGCATCTATAGTCCTTCGGGCATCCGTCGCCAGTCGCTGCAACGTGGTCTGAACATCGTTGTCAGCGAAGACGGCACGAAACGCAAGATCCTAGTCCCCTAATCAAGGGGATTGGGGGGCTTGAGTAATCTCTCTGGACTCCGCTCGACGAGCAGCAACCCTATCGTAGCGCAGTGGAGAAAGAACGTCTCAACATCTAAAATTATACATTATGAAACTAAGAACAATTATTGCAACATTGCTGATTGCATTTCCTATGTGCCGCCTTTCTGCAGCTGTAGACCCGAACTTCTACATCTTCCTCTGCTTCGGACAATCGAACATGGAGGGTGCAGCCCGTCCCGAGGCTGCCGACATTGCCAGTCCCGGACCTCGCTTCCTACTGATGCCTGCTGTCGATTTTCCTGACAAAGGACGCAAAATGGGCGAATGGTGTGAGGCCTCGGCGCCTCTGTGCCGTCCAAACACGGGTCTGACTCCTGCCGACTGGTTCGGTCGCACTCTTGTGGCTTCGCTGCCTGAGAACATCAAGATTGGTGTGATCCACGTGGCCATCGGTGGTATCGACATCAAGGGATTCCTCCCCGACAGCATTTCCAGCTACGTCGAAAAGAAAGCTCCGGGCTGGATGAAAGGCATGCTGGAGGCTTACGGCAACAATCCTTACGAACGTTTGGTCACGCTTGCCAAGAAAGCTCAGAAAGATGGTGTCATCAAGGGCATCCTGATGCATCAGGGAGAAACCAATACGGGTGATCCCAAATGGGCTGGCATGGTGAAGCAGGTGTACGACAACCTCTGCAGCGACCTGCAGCTGAAGCCGGAGGATGTGAATCTCTACGTGGGAAACATTGTTCAGGCCGATGGTAAGGGTGTGTGTATTGGTTGTAAGAAGCAGATCGACGAACTGCCTCAGACCATCCACACCTGTCAGGTCATCTCATCGGATAACTGTTCGAACGGTCCCGACCGTTTGCACTTCGATGCTGCCGGTTATCGTGAGCTCGGCTGCCGCTACGGAGAGGCCGTGGCCCGTCAGCTCGGTTTCGAGCCAAAGCGTCCGAAAGACATGCCTGCAGCCGTAAAGAAGATCGAGGTTCCCGCCGATGCTGTCACCGTTGAGAACGCCATTCCTGGCAACGAGTTCCCGAAGATTGACAAGCAGCGCCGTGCTTACTTCCGCATCAATGCTCCTCATGCCCGCAAGGTCGTTGTTGACATCTGCAACAAGAAGTACGATATGCAGCCTGACGGCAGGGGTGGTTTCATGGCCGTCACCGACCCGCTACCCGTGGGATTCCATTACTATTTCATGAACATCGACGGTGTAAACTTCATCGACCCCGCCTCTGAAACCTATTTCGGCTGCAATCGTGAAGCAGGCGGCCTTGAAGTACCTGAAGGACCAGAGGGCGACTACTACCGTCCACAATTGGGCATTCCTCACGGACAGATTCGCAGCATCTACTACCACAGCCCCAACTCGAAGTTCGGAGAATGGCGTCATGCACTGGTCTACACGCCTGCCGAATACGAAAAGGGTAAGAAGCGCTATCCCGTACTCTACCTCCAGCATGGCATGGGTGAGGGTGAGACCAGCTGGGCCCTGCAAGGCAAGATGCAGCACATCATGGACAACGCCATCGCAAAAGGCGAGGCCGTACCGATGATTGTGGTGATGGAGAGTGGCGATATCAAGCAACCCTTCGGCGGTGGTAACAACAGCGCTGGTCGCAGCGAGTACGGTGCATCGTTCTATCCCGTACTTCTCAATGACCTCATCCCCTACATCGATCAGAACTTCCGCACGAAGAGTAATCGCGAGAACCGCGCCATGGCTGGACTCTCCTGGGGTGGTCATCAAACCTTCAACGTGGTGCTGAACAACCTCGACAAGTTCGCATGGATGGGAACGTTCAGCGGAGCCATCTTCGGCCTCGATGTGAAGACTGCCTACAACGGTGTCTTCGCCAATGCTGATGAGTTCAACAAGAAGATTCACTATATGTACATGAACTGGGGCAGCGACGACTTCATCAAGAGTGCCGACATCGTCCGCCAGCTTCGTGAGTTGGGCATCAAGGTCGACTCCAGCGAGTCAGCAGGCACAGCACACGAGTTCCTCACCTGGCGCCGTGGCCTCGCCGAGTTCATTCCCCACCTGTTCAAGAAGTAACCTCGCCCCCTAAAATAGGGGGTTGGGGGTCTTGTCATCTATTTGTCATCAATTCCCCATTATGTGTACCCCCCCCATACCACATTCACATATTACACATCCATCATAAAAGGCAGAGACGCTCATCTCTGCCTTTTTTATATCTCTTCCCGTATCACTTCCCAACCACATCACTCCCCCTTCCCAACACCCCAACACCTGCTCAATGTTTTACTAGTTGTTCAAACAACTCTCCCAACTTGCCATTGCAGCCCAGCCACCATTCCCTCCCCTTCCTCGTGTAGGGGCAGACCCCCGTGTCTGCCCGAACAGCAACTAACAACAACCGCCAATAAACAACAACAAAACAACCTTCCATCAATAGCGGGCAGACACGGGGGTCTGCCCCTACACGAGGAGGGGGCCGTTTCAATGAAAGAGCCCTGTAGGGATTACAAGCCTCGGAAGGTATAGTGTCCCCCTCGGGGGACGACAGGGGGACTAAAAAAAGAGCCCTGCAG
>JAEEGI010001013.1_pt1 | contig 72570 bp, 62 predicted proteins | sample 8958751 | NCBI WGS metagenome assembly JAEEGI01 (sample SAMN16246545, study PRJNA631951) | gut metagenome | biome: gut microbiome; feature: rumen; material: KS-attached | host: Bos | place: Iran: Karaj | collected 2018-10
AGGCCATGTAGTTACGCTCTTCGTCGTATTTTGCTTCCAGTTGCAGGCAGTTGCGCTTCTCGCCGCTGTTACCCTCAGGACTCCAGTATCTCAGTTGCCACGTCCCCGTGAATTTGCCGCTCAGTTCAAAGTCCTCCCAGTCGGTGTATTGCTCCTTACCGTCGATGGTGACGAGTTTGCGCGTCTGCCATTTACGCATTCCCGTCAGTGTGCCGTCAGCCTGAAACGTCAGCCGCTCGAAGTAGCGCTGTCGCTCTCCGATTTTCTCGTAGTACCACGTTCCCACAATAATCGGCCCGTACTGCTCATTCAGTTGCACGGTCTTCTCGTGCGCCTCAGGATCGGCATATCTTGGTTCGTCGCTACCGCAAGAGGCGAGGGAGAGCATGGCAGCGGTCATCACGAGGATATTCCTCCAGAGTTTCATTGTTTTCATTTCGATATTTGTTGTTAATGTTTCTGTCTATATAAACGCCGTGAAGCGGAAATCCTGCATCGTCGGACGTTAAATTTTGCAATTTTGCCCGCAAAGTTACGGAAAAAGGATGAAAAGACCCTCGGTGAGACCCAAAATGTGGGTGCCGAGGGTGCATTTCTGAAACTAGTTTCATAAATAGGGGTCAGTCCTAAAGCCCTGTTGAAAACCATAATGTGGTCATGTCATTCTCTAATTGGGGTCATATCGGTCTCATATCGAAGTCATATTCCTTCATCAGCTCATACAGATACGCGGGGCTTTGCACGTAGAGTTCCCCTTCCTCGTCCTGCAGGGCTGTCATCAGTGGTGAGTTATACACGCGCTCCATCGCCTCCTCGATGCTGCAGCCCGTGTCCTCCATCACGTATTTCACCAACTCGCTCAGGACGTAGTCGGTGAGATAGGTCGCTATCTGATGATGATTGGGCTGGTTCATACGGTTTCGACGTTGGTTTTGCGGAGGAAGCGTACGGCGCGCTCGGTTCCGAAGTAATACTGCTGGTCGAGGTAACGATCCTGAAGCAGACGTGCGGCCTCCTCGGGCGAGTAGATGCCCTCGCGATAGTTGGTCAGCTGGAGTACCACGCCGTCGTTGGCTATCGGCCCAATGACGATGTCGTAGTCGTGGACGGGCTCAGCGTTCTTCCTGTCGCGGTTGGCATCCACGAAGAGCAGCCACTCCACGCATGCCTTTTCGGGAAAGATCTTCACTTTCAGGTCCGACGTCAGCGCCGCTTCGTCCAGTTCGTAGGTAATCAGTGTCGGTACGCCGCCGAAGAGCCGCGCCCTCTTCTGTGCCATGCGAATGGCGGTCGGGCGATCGGGCGTTGCGTAAAAGCCGTGACCGAAATCCTTGTATCGCAGGCCTATCTTGAGGCTGATGCGCTCGAAGTCAGCGTTGGTGCCGTGATAGAGTGTCATGCCAGTGTCCCCCCGTTCTTTTGACAGATGATGAGCACGTCGTCAATCGTCTCGTCCATCGACTGCAGGTGTTCCACGTCGTAAAACTCGATGAGGAATGCCAGCCCCTTATGCTCATGCAGGTAGCGGAAGGCCGCCTGCCGCGTCATATCGAAGCGCCGCCCGAAAGCCTGGATGCAGGCCGTAAGGAATGGTATCTCGTACTTGCTCATATCTTTTCCCGTATTACGAATTGCGTTGGCAAAGATACGCATTTATTTCCACATACGTGCTAATTTGCCAGCAGTTTTACAAATAATTAGCGAAAAACGAGCGAAAGACAATACTATCCTACGACTTGCCGAGGCGCTCGACCTCTGGATTCCCGCTGACGCGCCTACCCATAGCCTTTCGCTTGCTACCTTTCAGAACTCCAGCTCTTTATCCCCACGTTTGAAGTTCATCCAGCCGTCTGCGTCTTTGACGTAATAGCCTTGGATGCGGAGGGTTGTTGCGTCGGCATATGCGAAGGTGGCAACGTATGAATAGGCCATGTAGTTACGCTCTTCGTCGTATTTTGCTTCCAGTTGCAGGCAGTTGCGCTTCTCGCCGCTGTTACCCTCAGGACTCCAGTATCTCAGTTGCCACGTCCCCGTGAATTTGCCGCTCAGTTCCACATTCTCCCAGTCGGTGTATTGCTCATTCCCGTCAATGGTGACGAGTTTACGCGTCTGCCACTTGCGCATTCCCGTCAGTGTGCCATCGGCCTGAAACGTCAGCCGCTCGAAGTAACGCTGCGTGTCGCTGATGTTCTCGTAGTACCACGTTCCGACAATAATCGGCCCGTATTGCTCATTCAGTTGCACGGTCTTCTCGTGCGCCTCAGGGTCGGCATATCTTGGTTCGTCGCTGCCGCAAGAGGCGAGGGAGAGCATGGCAGCGGTCATCACGAGGATATTCCTCCAGAGTTTCATTGTCTTCATTTCAATATTTGTTGTTAAATTAGTGTGTCGCCTGATACCACTTTGTGTCCTTCAATCCAACGGAGCGGGTGTTGTGGCTGGGGGCTGAGGTGGTAATGCCTGAATAGGCGCGGATGTCGTTGAAGCCATTCATAGCAGAATAATATTGGAGGTGTGCGCCTTGTAGGGAACAGTCGCTTCCAGTTGGCGGTTGAAGGCATCGAGCAGGCTCTGGTCGGTGCAGAGATGGGCGATGTAGTCGCCGAGATCGTAGAACAGCGGGGGATCGTAGCCGTCCATCCGTTGCACGTCGGCCAACAGGGAGTAGTCAAATTCCTGCGTCTGGTTAATGTTCCTCACAATCGCGGCCAGCGCGTCGAGTTCGCGGCAGTCGGTCACGGCGATGGTACCGCAGGGCGTAGCATAATGACTGTAGAAGTCGAGGAAGGTCTGGCAGAGGGCGGCGTAATCGACGGTGCCGACGAGGTGGCGGGTGCAGTGATGGTAGGGGAAACCGTAAATCATGATTTCCGTCGGACAGCTGATGAGATAGTCGGTCACGTCCTTGAGGTCGTAGGCGGCTTCGACGGACGACATGAAGCAGTCGTCGAACATGATATACTCCATCCGCATCCCCGCGTCGCCAATGGCATCGGCCAACGTCGTGGTCTCAATCTGATATTCACTTGTCCAGCCGCCGAACCACCGCGTCTGCGGTACATCGTCACGCTGGAAGTGGTATTGGCTCCGTGTGCGGCTCATGCTGACGGGGAGCCAGCCCATGCCATGACAGCCTACGATGAGCGAGTAGCGGCGGGCGGAGGTGATGGTCCGCACATCGTTGAGCATCGTCGTGATGTTCTCGCGCTGCGTGAAGTCGGGCTGGTTGTAGATCATCAGCGTGTCGCGGACGCATTGGTTCTGTTCTTTTCGTAGTTCTATTACATTAGCCCTTTCCGTAGTTGATGAAATGCAGACGATGACGCGCTCGTTTTTCAGCAGTCCGCCTTTGATGGCGGTCTCGAAGTCCGCAATATTCTGCTCAAAGTACGGCGTCATATTCGTTGACCACGGCATGAAGAAGATGACCGTCTGCTCCGTCGGTTCATCAATCGACTCATCTTCGTCATCGTGGCAAGCCGTCAGCAGGAATGTTGCCGACAGCATGGCCAGCAGGAGCAGAAACCGTCTGTAGTGTTTCATTCCGCCTCGGCCTCCTTGATTTTCGCTAACAGTTCGGCACGCTTCGTCTCGTTAGTGCCATGGACGGCGTGGCGGACAATACCCTTTTTATCGACGACGATGGTGAGCGGGAAGCCCTCATAGCCAATCCATGCCATCATGTCCTTTGCCTCGACAAGGTGCGTCCATGTGAAGTGATGCTTGTCGGTGATCTTGCGGGCCGTCTCGACATCGTGGTAGGTGGCCGAGAAGAACATTACGCCGGGCAGTTGCTCCTTCCACTCCGAGAGGATAGGCATTTCTGCACGGCAGGGACCGCAGCCGGAGTACCAGAGGTTAATCACCATGACGCGCCCTCGGACACTGTCGTTCGTCCACGTGCGCCCATCCATATCCTTTTCCGAGAACTGCGGGAACGGCTCACCCTCCTTTGGCGAATACCATGTACCGTCGGCCTTCACGCCAGCCTGTGTCAGCGAGGTCATCGTGGCCATCATATTGAGGCCGTTCAGGAACTGGTCGGCGTTGTGAACCTGTTCGCGGGGAATGGCCTTGCGGATGAGCGACTTGGGCAGTGTGGCGTTGACGTTGATGACGGTGACGCTGTTACCCTCCTTGTCCTTCAGCCGCGACATGGTCTTCTCGCCATCAGGCAACTGAGGCATCTCGCGGAAGAAATAGCCGTTGGAGAGAAATTTCGGAATGACCGTGTCGATGCGTTCTTCCTGTGCCTGCCCCGCCATTGTGACAAGGAAGGACAAAATGGTGATGATAGTTTTCTTGCTCATATTCGTTTTTGAAGATTTAAACTGCAAAGTTACAAAGAATCGGGCGTACAAGCATTCAGCAAAGTATAAAAAAGCATAAAATCGACTGCCGAGGGTGCATTTCTGAAACTAGTTTCAGAGTTTTGCAATAACCAGCCTTATTTGAGTGGAGGTCACCTTTGTGTCGTTCAGATAGTCTCAACGAGTTGTTCAGATAATTTGAACGAGTCATTCAGATAATCCCTTTACCCCCTAAGAGATTATCTGAACGAGTCAAAGAGACTATTCGAATGAAGTGTCGAGACTATCTAAACAGATGAATCTATACACAGATAACAGATAACACAGATAATTTTATAAACTTCTCGCGTACCGTGTGAACATTATTATACGTGCGAGCGCGCGCAGTACGCGTAAAATCATAGAAATTATCTGTGTTATCTGTCATCTGTGTACAAACAACATCCATAGTCAAAGAACACAAGTGCAAAGATACAACATTTTTTGCCGAAATCCAAATTATTTTCCAACTTTTCGTATCCCGCCCATTTTTTCTCCTCAATTATTTGGCAGTATCAGAAATAATCCTTACCTTTGCCACCGGATTATTAATATCTTAACTTTTTATCGATATGGAAACAACAAAAAAGAAAAGAACCCGCGAAGAGGTGAGAGCTGCATTCCGGGAAACAATGAGAAGGAAAAAAGAGTGGCTTGAAGAAAGCACGAAACAACTTGAATTGTTGAACCATCAGGGGTTCTTTAATTACTAAGAATCCCTTTTTAAAAATCCTTATCTACTATGAATACGCTTAGACTTGATTTCATTAACAAACGTGCACCTTATCTGGTGAAAGAGAACCCTCATGCCGTAAACTCGTATGTCTTTAAGACGGATACAGGCACAGAATTCGTTATCAGTTTGCAGGAAAATAGTGCTATTGTTCCGAGTGGAGCCTATGAGTTGGGAATAAACAACCCACATCATGGGCGCTCTCCTCTTGACACAAAGCTAAAGTATACTATCTTTGCTATTGTTGAAGAGTTCTTTGAACAAAACGGCGACGAAGCAATGCTTTATTTGGCTGAGACCGGCGATGAGAAACAGAGTTTCAGAAATAGACTGTTCGTAAGATGGTTCAATACGTATGAACAGCGAGACAAATATTTCATCAAGACTGGAGAAGGGAAAATGGACGGTGAAATGAATTTTCTTGCCATTATCTCTAGAATCACAAATCCCAGATTGGCAGAAATCATTGAAGAATTTGATGAAACCATATCATTCCTCTTTGATCCTGTAGAAGAAAAAACAGATGAGCAGCCATAGACTTATATCGTTATGACTGGGCGCGGAAGGTGATGTCTTTGCGGATCTTGGAGAGCATCTGCGGGGTGATGCAGAGGAATGAGGAGATGGCATTGAGGGGAAGATGCTCCACGATGCCAGGACAGCGGTGGAGCAGCAGTTCGTAACGCTCGCGGGCCGTCGCGCGGTGGAAGTCGAGGTAACGGGCACGAGCCTGACTCAGCAGATGCTCAGCAATAATAGCGCGCAGTTCCATCATCTCCATGTTCTGACGGAAAAGGTTCATCAATTGTTCGCCGCTGACTTGGAACACACGGCTGGGCAGCATCGCCTCTATCGTGGTCTGCGACGGACGCCCGTCGAGGCAACTGGGATAGTCGCCCACAAACTCACCCTCAAATGAGAACCAGGTGATATGCTCGCGGCTATCGCTAAGACCGCGCGTCACATATTTGAAGCAACCCTCGGCCACGAAGCCAAACCACTGCGACGGCTCACCCTCGCGCTCCACCTGCTCGTCTTTGCGGTACACCACCATCCTACCCTCCTGCTCGCAGAAATCACGAAGCTCCTGAAGGTCAATACTGTTTATTCCGAATTTCTGTTCCATATCTTGGCTGCAAAGATACAGTATAAACAACGTTTCTGCCCATTTATTACCTTAAAGATACTTAATGTTTTGTATTATTCCGATTCTTTAACCTCCGTTTTTGGTGTTTAAAACTCCTTAAAAAGCACGGGACGCATCACTGCGTCCCGTGCTCATTCCCTAGGGGTTACTAATTGTTTTATGAAACTATTTATTCTACTACTGTTCTTGGATGATACTCAAAAAGGCGCTGGTTCTCGCGGAGTTCCTTGATATCCAAGGAGCGTACACAGCCAGACCAGTTGGCACCCCAGGCACTGAATGGCTCGCCGGCTGGTACGATATAGGTAATCTTTGTCAGTTCCAAAGGCAATGGATCGAACACCATCACGTAGGCTATATAGTCGCCAGCCATACCCTCCATAAAGAACAATTCATCTTGGGGAATACCCTGTACCTCACGGAGTTTATACTGGTGCCCCGTCTCGTCAATCAGTTTGATGTCATGCTCGAACACAAAATATTCGCGTGTCCAGTTCTGTTCGTAGCCAATGGCAAGGTAGGTGGCCTCTGAAGTGCGCCATATTGCCATCGTATTATCCTTTAGCGGTTTGATAAGGTGAGCATCTGTCATCACTTTCCAAGAATCCCAATTCTGACGGTCGTAAGGTTTATTCACGTTAAGATGCTCTCTAAGCAAACGTGGCTTGTGGAACTGCGGGATGGTATCATAGTCCAGAGGCTGCCACGTGCCGAATGCCTGATAGCGGACGGTCACGGGCATGCCCATCATATTCCAGCATGAAACACCATAGATTCGAATATCTTTAGTTGTTTCAGGTAGCGGTGCGAAGAATATCTTCAGGTCAAGCACATCGCCTTTCTTCGCTCTTACGGTGAAGTGTTTGTTATAGGTATCCGGTTCTGTACGGCGAATGCGATATTGCACCCCTGTTTCCTGATCCACGAGACTCGTCTCTTCTGAGGCAAGAAACAGGTTGCTCACTTCGTCGGCAGGCATAGGGAAATAGCAATGAAGCACAGTCTCATTGTTCTCTTCCGTCAGTCGCCAACTCAGCGGAACATAAGACTGGCTCTCCAACACACCAGCCATCTCCGGAAAATATTTGGAGTAATCTTTCTCTATAGCAACGTTCTTTGTCTCGCAATAGTCTTTAACCCAATCCATGTTCGTCCCATGCCATACGGCTGTGGTCTTCTTCTTCTCCTTTTTGACTTCCGGGCGAGAAAAGAAATTGCCCGCACTCTTGGCATACAACTTCACGCCAGACTTGTCCGACTGAAGACTGTACAGACTAACATTTCCTTGTGCCTGCGAGGCGAGGGTTGCCAGTGCCAGGAGGCTCATCATAAAGATTCTTTTCATACGGTTTCGTTTTTAATAAATTAATGTACTAAAGTTGGTATGCGTCAGCTGTTCGCGATAATTCTGATAACAGACCGAAGAGACAGTGGTCTCTATCGGCGAGTGGGTACTGAAGAGCAGAATACGTTCGCCCACGAGGCGCTCTGCTATCCAGAGATATTTTTCGCCCTTTCTCAAATCCTTCAGGGTGAAGAAAAACTGCTGGTGAGAGTAGGACAGCAGATAGCCCGGCGTCTTGCTGTCGTACCAGCAGGCAGCTTGCAACAGTCGGGCAAAGAGATCGTACTCTTCCTTGTCTTCAAAGACGTAGGCCGTGCTGACAATAGTGCTGTCGACGCCCTTATCTGAGGAGCAATTGAGCGGCACTGCCTTCACCTGATTATAATCAGCCAGTTTGGCAATAAACTCCTCCATGCGGCTGGGAGCCTGGTAAGCTACCGTATCTTCGGTCTGGATCTGGGCAGCATAGTGCAGATTAGGATCGGCTATTTGTACGACGGGAGCGGACTCTTGGTCCGTAGGAAGCGGACTCTCAGTCCGTCGGGGTCGGACCGGACGAGCGACGTGGGTCGAGGGTGTCGAGCTACGTGGCTCGGCGGGCTCGATGTACGTGGGTCGAGGGTTTCGAGCTACGTGGGTCGTCGCTACCAATGGTTTGGCGGGTTCTGGCTGATGCGGTTTCACCAGCAGTACGACCAGTGCGATACAGGCCACGGCCAAGGCCGCTATCACCGCCCGTTTTATGCTGATGCTGCGATGGCGGCCGGACTCCATCCTCCGCATCACACGATCGGTGAAATCGGACGGCAGTTGTGGCTGCGATGCCTCGAACGAAGCCTTGAGTTTATCGTATCTTTTATTTCCCATGTTCCTTCATTATGATGTATTGATAGAGTTTCTTCCTGATACGGTGCAGACGGGTGGCCAGCGTTCCGGCGTCGGTGTCGGTGATGTCGGCGATGTCGCTGAGCGGCTGCTGCTCGAAGTAGAACTGCTGCACGAGCAGGCGTTCCGTGGGTGGCAGCCGGCGGATGGCTTCTGTCAGCAGACGGATGCGCTGGTCATCGTCGGTGTCCATCACATGCTCTGCCGCTTCGTCGGGCACTGCCTGCAAGGTCTGGTTGTCCATCTCCAGCCACACGACATGTTGTCGTCGCACGTGGTCGAGACAGAGGCGGTAGGCGATGCTGCGGAGCCAGGTGTAGAACGAACTGCGGGTGGCATCGTACTGTCCTAACCGTCCGAAATCCTTGATGAAGCAGTCCTCTACCAGTTCCTCAGCGTCCTCACGACACGTCACCATCGTGGCGACAAAGGCGAAGAGCCTCGCACTGTAGCGGTCAACCAACAGGGCATAGTCTGCCCTGTGTCCGCAGCGTAGTGCCCGGCTGATGATCTGCTGGTCTGTCTCGTCGCACTGTCTCATCACTTACATATACGACAATTCTGGCCCGATATTACAGGGCTTAACGTTTTTTAGGAAAAAGGGACATGTTAGTCCTGGAAATAGACGCGTTTGACGCGATTGGAGACACCGGTGAGAATCTCGTAAGGGATGGTGTCGGTGATGTCGCTGAGCACGGTGACGGGCAGGTGCTCGCCGAAGATCTCCACCTGGTCGCCCTCACGACAGTCGATGCCTGTAACATCGATCATCGCCACATCCATGCAGATATTGCCCACATACTCCGCCTTCTGACCATTCACCAGACAGTAACAATGCCGGTTGCCGAGATGACGGTTCAGACCATCGGCATAGCCGATAGGAATGGCAGCGATGACGGAGTCGCGGTCGATCCTGCCCTTGCGACTGTAGCCGACGGTATCGCCAGCAGGCACATGACGCATCTGGAGAATGGTGGTCTTCAAGGTTGAGACGGTGGAGAGGATGCGATTGTCACGGGGATCAACGCCATAGAGGCCGAGCCCCAGACGGCACATATCCATCTGGCGCTCAGGGAAATGCTCAATGCCAGCAGAGTTGTCCATGTGACGCAGGATCTTATGGCTGAAAGCGGCCTGCAACTTCTTGCTGCCGGCATCGAACTTGGCAAACTGCTCGGCGGAGAAGGTGTCGAAGTCATCGCTGTCGGAGCCCACGAAATGCGAGAACACCGAGCGCGGGATAATAGCGTTCTGATGTTTCAGGCGGTCAATGAGCTCATCCATATCGTTTTCAGGATCGAAGCCCAAACGGTGCATGCCTGTATCGAGCTTGATATGCACGGGCCAGCCGGTAATACCTTCCTTTCGGGCAGCACGGATGAGTGCATCAAGAAGGCGGAAACTATAGACCTCCGGCTCCAAGTCGTAGTCGAACATGGTCTTGAAGGCGGTCATCTCGGGATTCATAATCATGATGTTGGCGGTAATGCCTGCCTTGCGGAGGGTGACGCCCTCATCGGCCACTGCCACCGCGAGATAGTCGACATGGTGGTCCTGCAGCGTCTTGGCTATCTCTACAGCCCCGGCGCCATAGCCGTCGGCCTTGATCATGCAGACCATCTTCGTATCGGGCTTCAGGAACGAACGGTAATAGTTCAGATTATCCACCACGGCATTGAGGTTTACCTCGAGGATGGTCTCGTGCACCTTCTGCTCCAACTGCTCCGTAATCTGGTCGAAGCCGAAATGACGGGCACCCTTCAGCAGAATGAGTTCATTGCGCAGGCTCTGGAAGACTTCGCTGGAAAGGAAGTGCTGCACATCGGCGAAGAAGTATTTCTCATTGATGCGGATCTTATCGGCCTGTGCCGAGAGTTCCGGACCGATGCCGATGAACTTCTCCACACCACGCTTCACACAGAGGTCGCTGACCTGGGCATAGAGTGCCTCGGGCGAGGTGCCGGTCTGGAACATATCGCTCAGGACGAGTGTAGGTTTGAGGGGGACATTCCTGCGCTGCATGAAGTCGAGGGCGATGTCGAGGGAGTTGATGTCGGAGTTGTAGGAGTCGTTGATGAGGATACAGCCACGCTGCCCTTCCTTCACCTCCAGGCGCATGGCCACAGGCTCCAGCTGCGGCATACGCTCAGCCAGCTGCTCTGCGGTGAGGCCCAGATGCAGGGCGACGGCCGCACAGGTGATGGAGTTCTCGACAGAAGCCTCATCGATAAATGGGATCTCGAAACAACCGTCTTCACCCTTATATCGATAGGTGATGACCGTCGAATCGGAATCCTTGCTGCATTCGATGCTCTTCACGAACAGCGCTGCCTGCTCATCACACTGCGACCAAGCGATCTTCTCTCCCTGATAATGCATCCGACGGATGCAACGGCTCACGACATCATTGTCGGAGCAATAGACCATCGCCTGGGTATCGTGCATCAGTTCCAGTTTCTCCATACACTTCTCCTCCATCGAACGGAAGTTCTCCTGATGGGCACTACCCAGACAGGTGAGCACACCGATGGTGGGCTGGATGATATCCCTGAGGGCCAGCATCTCGCCGGGCTGACTGATACCGGCCTCGAAGATACCCACCTCCGTCTGTTCGTTGAGCAGCCATACGGAAAGGGGAACGCCAATCTGGGAGTTATAGCTGCGGGGCGAACGCACAATCTTCTGAGAAGGCAGGAGCAACTGATAGAGCCACTCCTTGACCATCGTCTTACCATTGGAACCCGTGATACCCACTACCGGCACATCAAACTCATCGCGATGACGCTCTGCCAACCGCTGGAGGGCGGCTAATGTATGGGGGACACGCAGGAAGTTGGCCTCGGGGAATCGCACCTCATAATGCTCCGGCACCTGCTCGACCACGAAATGACGCACGCCGCGACGGTAGAGGTCGTCGATATAACGATGCCCGTCGTTGCGCTGGGTCTTCAATGCAAAGAAAAGCGTTTCCTCGGGGAAACAAAGACTGCGGCTGTCTGTCAGCAGCCAGCGGATATCGCCTTGGAGTGTACCATAGCGACGGGCTCCGATGAGCGTCGTCACCTTCTCAATCGAATATTTCATTTCAGCTTTTTACCTTTTTACTTTTTTACCTTTTTACTTTCTATAGTGCAAAGTTAGGATATTTTTCCGATAACGCTGCTACTTTTAACATTGTTTTATTCATCAGGGCCTTGTAGTCCTCGGAATCGGGGTCAAAGGGTTTGTGGTTCAGCACGGCCTTCAAGGGCGCCCATTCCTTGAGGAAGGTCTTGGCCTCATCGCTCAGGTAGACCTCGGAGAGGCGTTGCCAGATATACTCCACCGCCTGATCGGAGGGATGCAGCATATCTGCCTGATAGAAGCGGTAGTCGCGCAGCTCATCGTTGACGATCTCATAGGCGGGGAAATAACTCGCACCCGACACCTGACGAGTGGCGAGGAGCAATGTGGCCTTTGAGAGCTGGGAGCCGTGATAGCCGTATTTGCGATAGCGGATAGGGCTCACGGTGAGCACGATGCGCATATCAGGATTCAGCTGATGGAGGAGGTCGATGGCCTTCGTCAGATAGTCTGCACAGGCATCGACGGAGAGTTCTTCCTCGGTGAAAAGCGACTGCGGGCGCTTCTGGCAATTGTCGACAATCTCGCCCGTCTCCTTCAAGCGATAGACGTGATTCGTGCCAAGGGTCAGGAAAGTGAAACAGGGGGACGGTTCTTTTGTTACACCGGCCGATGTAACAAAAGAACCGTCCCCCTGTATCACCAGGCGCTGGATAGTGTGGAGGATGGAGGCGGGATTGTACATCACACCAAAGGGATTGACCACCGCCTGGAACTTCTCTTCCTGAAAGCGGCGTCCGATGCTGTCGGCGAAACAGGAGCCCACGAAAAGCATCCTTTCGCAAGGGCCGATCCTAAACCCCGGATCAGGAATATCCACTATCGTCCGAAACTCCACTATTCACTAATCACTATTAACTATTCACTATTATCAGCTTCTGCTGATTTGCAATCCTGTTGTAGACAACGACATCTCTACGAAACGGGCATTCTTATTCTGACGATGCTCTCCCAGAATCTGCTTGATACGGGCCGCAGCCTCGGGATCCTTGGCAATCATATAGAGATAGCCGCCACCACCAGCACCTGGCAGTTTATAGCCCAGACTGAGATCGTCGATCAGACTGGTGAGCACAGCCACCTGTGGCGGATTAGTGCCACTGTCGAGCATCTGATTCTGATGCCAGGTCTTCCTGACGAGCTGTCCCATCTGCACAAAGTCGTTATGCTGGATGGCCTCGTACATCTCCATTGTATGCGCTTTCATCTCACGCAGCATGATCAGTTCGTCATGATGGTTGAGGAACATCCTGCGCACGATTTCGGCAAGAATGCTCTTCGCCGTTCGGGTGATGCCCGTATAGTATAACAGATGACAGGCGCGGTATTCCGGCTGTGTCCATAAGTCGTTCGGCAACCATCGCACCTGAGGGCTCTGGTCGAATCCCCTACCCGTCTGCAGCAGCTTCACGCCACCCAGCACGCCTCCAAACTGATCCTGCCAACCGCCTCCTGTGGTGAGCATCTGCTCCAGCATCAGCGTACGACGGCCTATCTCGTTCTTATCCCAGCCCAGACCACAGAAATCATTCAGCGCTCCCAGCACCGTAGAGGCCAGGATGCTCGATGTACCCAGTCCGCTGCCGGCTGGAATGGCAGAGAGGAGCGTGAGCTCGATGCCAGAGCCGAAGGCCTCAAGTTGAGAGTGGAGAGTTCTAAACTCTAAACTTTTTCCGAAGCCCGCAAGGACGAGGGCGGCCTTGGGGATAGAGAACGGCGAGCCAACGTGCATGAAGTCCATGAGTTGTTCGTTTGTTTCTATCACCTCCATCGCACCGAGGTCGATGCTGCGCAGCACGATGCGGGGTTCCTTCGACGGACGGACGTATGCCTGCAAGGGCGGCTGACCATTGAGCTCGATGGCGAAGTTGATTACATTACCTCCCTCCATCAGACAATAGGGCGGTGTATCTGTCCATCCGCCAGCAATGTCGATACGAACGGGCGAACGTCCCCACACGATCTGGTCGTCGGCCACACAGAGTGACGGCTGCTGCTGATCGGCAACAGCATCATTACAAAGCCCCTCACGCAAGAGAGCAAAAGCCTTCTCGCTGTCACCGAGGAACATCGCATTATGGATACGTGTCATCAGCGGAGCATCTTCTCCGAGAGGCTCTGGCAAGGGTATCTGCTCTTTCCCGAACGCCTCAGCAGCATCGGCGAGGTCGAGCTGATAGAACACGCTGTGCCGCCAATTCCTGGCCAAAGCGAGCCAATTCTCCTTACGATACTTCCGACGCTGCTCAAACAAACGCTTCAGGTTTGCCCGCTCAGCCACTTCATTGCTGTTCAGAGGTTCATCGATACGATAGCGGCGCACCTCATAGTCGCTCTCACCCACAGGCACCACGTCGATGCAGTCGCCTGGCTCAAGAATGATCTCCCAGTCGTTCTCAGGCACACCTGTTATCACATGGTCGTGCGTCAGATGCCAACGAGGGCCAATATAGCTGTTCTCCACCCAGACATTCGTATTCTCCTCCGTAAACGGAATCTTCATCACGGAATTCTGCACGAAGATCGAGGGATGGGGTTTGCGGTCGATATGCATGATCTCACGTTGGTCGTTCACAAGATTCTGCAGACGCAACGTAGAGGAAATCATCTCACGCGATGTGCCGAAATGATAGAACTCGCCCCCAGCCAACGGCAGGATGGCCACCTTCAGGGCGGATATCTCATCATCGGGCTTCGAGGGGTCAGTGCCCAAGGCACAGCCGAACTCGGAATAAAGATCATATTCCTTGAAATCATCCGGAGTACTCGGAATATTCGGATTACTCTGGCTCCTCTTCATCAGCAGTTCAATGGCCTTATCGCTGAGCAGCCACACACCGATATCCGTCAGATAGAAATGATCTTTCTGCAGCTCAGCAAGTGTCTGTACCGATGGTTTCTGGAGCATCTGCTTCAGCACCGTCGGTGTACGGCGATCGCTGACGAACACCCCATGATTCTTTGCCACCGAGGCATCGAGCCAGAGGCCATAGCACACCACATCAGCATCAGGGATAGGCTGAAGGGGTTGGGTAGCGCGGATAAGCACATCGCCACTCACCACCATCGTATGCAGACGTTCCGGCGCAGCCGCCATCATCTTCTCGTACAACGGCAACTGCACACTCATCAGATCCTGTGAGAGTTTCTGTCCCCGTTCCCAGCGGAATACGGGCAACGGCATCAGCACCTTGCCAGAAACGGCATAGCTGGGCAGACGCTTGCTCTGTCCGCCAGCATGAATCAGGATACGCTTCTCTTTTGCAAGCCACGCTTCAAACGCCTGACTCCCGACTCCTGACTCCTGACTCCTATACGCCTCCTGCAAGAGCCAGGCTGTACCGCCACCACTGCCGAGACGGTGGCCGACGGGATCGCACGTACAGAAATACTCCTCACGGCTGAGTCCCGTCACTTCATGAAAGCTCCCCACCAGGTTCGGGGGCAACGACAGCAGCTTTTTCATTGAACATTGATCATTGGCCATTGAACATTATTATTTCTTTCTGCGACGGTATTCCATGTATGCAGCACCGAGTATCACCAGAATCAGGATGACATACGAGACATAAGCGATGGTCTCTGTGGTTTTCACCGACTGAGGTTTGAAGGCCAGCACCACATCATGCTTACCGGGCTTCACATTCAGGGCACGCAGGATATAGTTCACACGGCCCAGTTCCGCAGGCTGCCCGTCGACAGTTGCCGTCCATCCGGGATAATAGATTTCCGAGAACACCACTACTCCACCCTTGCCGGAATTCACCTCGTAAGAGAGTTCATTAGGCTCGTAGGTCTTGATCGTCACGATACTCACACTATCCTGCTCTACAGCGTCGCCGAGCTGCGTCTTGAATTTCGCATCGGCCACAGCCTCATGACGCAGGTTCAGTTTCCCGACAGCGTCAATCTCCTCATTGGCATTCGCTGCATACTGGAGTTTGTCGACAAACCAGGCATTGCCGTAAGTATAGGGATTCTGCAAAGGCACCGTCTGACCACCCTGCAAGGGGAAGATCATATACTTCGTGTTCAGCATATTCAACACGGGCCAGATGCTGTCGCCATTGATCTTCGTCATATCACCGCCAGTCTCTGAGACAGCCCCGAATATCTGCTGCATCTCAGGCGAGATATACTGTTCGATCATCTCCTGATAGCGACGCAGTTTGGCAGCATGATAGCCACCGATGCTCTTATGATAGTAAGAAGTCTCATTCTCATTGAAGGTGTTCGATGCGAGATTCAGCACGCGGTAGTCAAGACTCTTGTCGTGCAGGATCTGCTCGTCGGTCTGTGTCATCTGCTGAGGAGCCTCACGCTCACTTTTCGGAACAAACATCTCATCGTTGAGATAGCGCTTGTTCACCGTCCAGAGGTCCACAAGACAGATCACGAGGATGATGGCAACGGCATACTCCTTCTTCAGTTTGCCAAACGCAAACGCCAGCAGGATGCCTGTACCCACCAGAATGATATAGAACGAGCGCAAGGCGTCGCTGGTAAACATCGCCTGACGCATCTCCGTGAGATTGGCCATCAGCGGTCCTACATGTTCTGCGGGCAGACTCTTCAAAGCCTGCATCTCACTCGTCGAGATAAAGCTACTGAAGAACGCAGACGGCATCACCGAGAACAGCAGGGCAACCACACCCGTCAGACAGAAACTGATGAGGACATACTTCATTCTCGGCTTGATCTGCTCAGGCTCTTCGAGGAACTTCTTCAATCCCAGCATAGCCAGCAGAGGAATGGTGAATTCCGCGATTACCAGTATCGATGCCACCGTACGGAACTTGGCGTACATCGGCACATAGTCGAGGAAGAAGTCGGTAAAGCCCATGAAGTTCTTTCCCCACGACAGGAGGATCGACAGAATGGTAGCTGCCAGCAGCGCCCACTTCACCGGACCCTTCACGATAAACAGTCCGAGGATGAAGAGCATCAGCACAAAGGCACCCACATACACAGGGCCGCTCGTGCCGGGCTGCTCACCCCAGTACTGACCTATCTGATTGTAAATCTCCATGTAGTTCGGATCGGCCTTAGCCATCGCCGTCTCATTCATACTCAGGGGCACCGAGGCACCACCCTTCGTGTTCGGCACCAGCAGTGTCCAGGTCTCACCGATACCGTAGCTCCACTGGGTGATATAGTCGCGCTCCAGACCACTGCTTGTCTGATTGGCTGAATTCTGCTTCACCAGCTCACTCTTGCCACGCATCGACTCCTGACCGTACTGCCAGGTATGATAGAGGTTCGAGAGGTTCATGCAGACACCCAGGATACCAGCTGCCAGACAGACACCCGTAGCCTTCACAAACCGCATGATCTGTTTCTCGCGGATGGCTTCCACAAGCCAGGCAATGACAAGGAAGAGGATGATGAACAGATAATAATACGTCATCTGCACATGGTTGGCATTGATCTCAAAGGCCATGAAGATAGCGGTCACGATGAAGCCTGCCAGGTATTTCCCCCGATAGGCCAGTACGATACCCGCTATCATCGGCGGCAGATAAGCCAAAGCCCATACCTTCCAGATATGTCCGGCAGCGATGATGATCAGGAAATAGGTGCTGAAGGCCCAGATGATAGAACCCAGTGCCGCCAGATGCTGACGGAAATCGAACGCACGGAGCAGGATATAGAAGCCCAGCAGATAGGCGAAGACAAACCACACATTCTCCGGCAGCCACAGGTGATAGGCATTGATGGCCTGCGTCAGATTGTCGGTAGAGTGATACGACGGAGCCATCTGATAGGTGGGCATACCACCAAACAGGGCATTGGTCCAACGACTGCGTTCTCCTGTCTTCTGGAGATACTCGATTCCCTCCTGTCCGGCTCCCCTTCCAGCCGAGGCATCATGACGGTACAGGATACGTCCCTCGATGTCGGCAGGGAAGAAATACGCAAAGGCCAGAACGGCAAACAACAACACTGCCAACACATCGGGCAGGCACTTCTTTAATAATGTCATAACTTGCAAGTTTATTAATCTGCGTGCAAAATTACAAATTTATTGTGAATTATGCATTATTCGCTCGAATTTATTCGCTTTGCTTGCAAAGAATTATGAATAATTTCGTATCTTTGCAGTCGAAATATGGAAGAAAACATCATCACCAGCGTTCAGAACGCCCGAATCAAGCACGTTGTAGCCCTGCAACAGAAGTCCTCTCTCCGTCGTGAGGAAGGTCTTTTCGTGGTCGAGGGCCAGCGCGAGATCGGGCACTGCATCGCGTGCGGCTACGAGATTGCCGAGCTCTTCGTCTGCCCTAGTCGTCTGGATCATCCAGAGAGTCTAGATAGTCTAGCCAGGCTGGAAGTCTCGCCAGCGGTCTATGAGAAGATGGCCTATCGTGGGAGCACTGAGGGAATGATTGCCGTAGCGAGATGCAAGGCGCACCGACTGGAGAGCCTCCAATTGAAGAAGAATCCGCTTGTGATTGTCTTGGAGCGCGTGGAGAAGCCCGGCAACCTGGGCGCTATCCTGCGCACCGCAGAGGCCGCTGGTGTCGATGCCGTCATCGTCTGCGACCCATTGACGGATATGTATAATCCCAACCTGATCCGCGCCAGCATCGGTGGAGTATTCAATGTACCCACAGCCATCTGCACGTCAGAGGAGTGTATCACTTTCCTCAAGGCCAACGGCATCAAGATACTCACGGCTCAGTTGCAGGACTCGTACGAGTACTACGACTACGATATGACCTGTGCCACAGCCATCGTGATGGGCACCGAGTCGACAGGTCTCACAAATCAGTGGCGCGAAGCAGCCGATGCCCATATCCGCATCCCCATGCTGGGACGCCTCGACTCGCTTAACGTCAGCGTCAGCGCCGCTATCCTGATGTACGAAGCGGTACGGCAGAGAAGAGTGAATAGTTAATAAATAATAGTGATGAAGATAGGAATGATTGTAGCAATGGAAAAGGAACTGAAGCAGCTCCGTCCATTATTTTCTGAAGACAAGGTGATCCTGCAGAAGAGCGGCATCGCCACCGTCAACGCAGCCATACAGGCAGTAGAGATGATCCGCCAGTACAAGCCCGACTGCATCATCTCCAGCGGATGTGCAGGCGGCAATGGCGACGATATCAACCTGCAGGATGTAGTGGTGAGTTCGGAACTCACTTATCACGATGTATATTGCGGCAAAGCCATCGACGATACAACGGTATATGGGCAAGTGCAAGGTCTGCCCGCCCGCTATCAGGCCGACCCTTATCTGTTGGAGAAAGCCCAGTTGACGGGTGCAAAGCCTGGACTGATCGTCACTGGCGACTGGTTTGTCGATTCCAAGGAGAAGATGCGCGAGATCGTAGGGCACTTCCCCGATGCAAAGGCCGTCGATATGGAGTCATGTGCCATCGCGCAGGTATGCTATATCTATAAGGTACCCTTCATCTCCTTCCGCCTCATCAGCGATATCCCCCTGCGCGACACCGATGCTTCGCAGTATCACAACTTCTGGGACTCTGTCGCTGAGAAATCATTCCAAACCACCAAGACATTCATCGAAAGCCTGTAAAAGGTAAAAAAGTAAAAAGGTAAAATATGGAAGTTATTCAGAGTTTTACGATTGACCACACGCATTTGAAACCCGGCATCTACGTCTCCCGCGAGGATAATGGTTTTACCACCTTCGACCTACGTATCACCGAGCCCAACAAGGAACCGGCTATTGCCCCTGGTGCCATGCACAGCATGGAACATCTGATGGCCACATGGTTCCGCAACTCCCAGGTCAAGGACGATGTGGTCTATGTGGGTCCCATGGGCTGCCTTACGGGCATGTATATCATCATGAAAGGCACATATACCGTCGAGGACATGCGCCAGCTGACCATCGAATGTCTGGAGTGGATACTCACCCAGACGGAGGTTCCGGCAACGACGCCTGAGACCTGTGGCAACTATCTGCTCCACGACCTCCCGATGTGCAAATGGGAAAGTGCCCGCTACCTCGACCGTCTGCAGAACGATTTCCACAGCGAGTACACCCAACTCCGGATCACCCTCGACGACGGCAAGGTCTTTGCCGATGCTTAGCAACAATTAAACTACACATATCAACATGAAGATCAACTATTCTTATCTCATCTTAATGATGGCGTTTCTGCTGACCGTCTCCTGCGGCAGCGAGAAGAAAAAGCCCCACGACGCCGTACAATACAAGACCCTGGTGGTGAGCCAGAAGGACATGACGCTCACCCGCCAATACAGCGCCCGACTCACAGGCCGACAGATTGTCGAGGTACGCCCCCAGGTGTCTGGCTGTATCACCCGTATCCTGACAGCCGAAGGTCAGGCCGTCCGTAAAGGACAGACGCTGTTCATCATCGATCAGGTGCCCTTCCGTGCTGCCCTTGAGGTGGCGGTTGCTGCCAGAAAGAGCGCAGAGGCCCGTCTGGCAACGGCGAAGATGAACTACGAGAACGAGGCGCGCCTGCAACAGGGCAACGTGGTGGGCGACGTCTCGGTACAATCGATGCGCAACGCCCTGTCTGAGGCAGAGGCGGCTCTGGCACAAGCGAAGGCTCAGGAAACCAACGCCCGCAACAACCTGAGTTACACCGAGGTGAAAAGTCCTGTTGACGGTATGGCCTCGATGATTCCCTGGCATGTAGGCTCGCTCGTCAGCAGCAGTATCAGCGAACCGCTGGTCACCGTTGCCGACGATAAAGAGATGTACGCCTACTTCAGCATCACCGAAAACCAGACCCTCGACCTTATCTCGCAATACGGCTCCATCAATGACTTCATCGCCAAGGCTCCCGCAGTCAGCCTGCGGCTAAGCAATGGCAAAGACTATGACCAGGCAGGTCGTATCAGTGCCGTCAGTGGTATTGTCGACGGACAGACTGGTGCCGTCACCTTGCGTGCCACCTTCCCTAATACGGGGCATCTGCTGCATAATGGCGGCAGTGCGACCATCATCGTACCCACCCAGCGTTCGCAATGCATCGTCATTCCTCAGGAGGCCACTTATGAACTGCAGAACCGCTCCTTCGTCTACCGCGTCATCGATGGCAAGACGAAGGCCACCTCTGTCACCTTGTTCTCCCAGAACAACGGCAAGGAATACATCGTTGAAGAAGGTCTTCACGTCGGCGACACCATCATTGCCGAGGGTGCCGGTCTGCTGAAAGACGGAATCGAAGTGAAAGAAGAGGTAAGAGGTAAGAAGTAAGAGGTATGAACGTTAAGACTTTCATTGACCGCCCGATACTCTCCGGTGTGATTTCAGTGCTGATGGTGCTCGTAGGTGTCATCGGACTGAGCCAGCTCGCTCTTGAACAGTTCCCGGAGATAGCGCCCCCTACCGTCCGTATCATGGCCAGTTATACCGGTGCCAATGCCGAAACGGTACAGAAGAGCGTTGTCGTACCCCTCGAAGAAGCCATCAACGGTGTCGAGGGCATGATGTACATGACCTCCAACGCTTCGAACAACGGTTCCGGCTCCATCGGCATCTTCTTCCGTCAGGGCACCGATCCCGATATGGCGATGGTGAACGTTCAGAATCGTGCTGCCACCGTACAGGGCCGACTCCCCAGCGATGTAGTGAAGAGCGGACTTACCGTGCGTAAGCGACAGACATCGAATATCAAACAAATGGCCGTCTACAGTCCCGACAGCACCTTCGACCGTGCTTTCCTGGCCAACTATACGAAGATCAACATTGAGCCGCGCCTGAGCCGTATCCCCGGTGTGGGTGAGGTGAACGTGATGGGTGCTGACTACTCCATGCGCATCTGGCTCGACCCTTTGAAGATGGCCCGCTACGGCCTCACCCCCAGCGACATCACACAGGTGCTCAACGAGCAGAACGTGGAGGTGGCCACTGGTACCCTCGGTGCCGAAAGTTCCAACACCTTCCAATATGTGTTGAAATATCGCGGACGCTACGTAGATGAGGAGGGCTATGAGAACCTCGTCATCCGTTCGCTGCCCAACGGAGACGTGCTCCGCATCAAGGATATCGCCCGGGTGGAACTCGGTTCGCAGAACTATAACATCATCGCCGAAACCAACGGCTCGCCAGGCGTGAACATCTCCATCAACCAGGTGGCAGGTTCCAACGCCAATGAGATCATCAAGCAGATCGACCGCGAGATAGAGGATATCCGCGGGTCATTACCCCCGGGCATCGTCATCGAAGACCTCGAATCAAAGAAGGACTTCCTCGACGCCTCCATCACCAGCGTGGTAGAAACACTGCTCGAAGCCCTGGCACTGGTCATCCTCGTGGTGTTCCTCTTCCTGCAGAGCTGGCGCGCCACCATCATCCCCGCTGTGGCTATCATGGTGTCACTCATCGCCACGCTTGCCGTTATCTATGCCATCGGCTTCTCGCTCAACATGCTGACGCTCTTCGCCCTCGTGCTGGTCATCGGTACGGTGGTCGACGATGCCATCGTGGTGGTAGAGGCCGTTCAGGCGAAACTCGACGAGGGCGGAAAAAGCACCTACGACTCCACTATCTCTGCTATGCACGGCATCACTTCGGCGCTGGTCACCACCACCCTCGTCTTCATGGCAGTGTTCGTGCCCGTCTGTTTCATCGGAGGTGTCACAGGCACATTCTATACCCAGTTCGGTCTCACTATGGCCATCGCTGTTGGTATCTCGCTGTTCAACGCCCTCACCCTCTCCCCTGCACTCAGCGCCCTCATCATGAGACCCAATACGACTCACGTGAGTCGCGGTTTCAAGGCCCGGTTCAATGCCGGCTTCAATGCGGTGCTCGATCGATATAAGCGCGCTGTGTCTATCGTCATTCCTAAACGCTGGCTCGCTGCCGCCCTCGTAGTGGTGGCCATCATCGGTCTCAGCTGGATGATGCGCACCACGAAGACCGGTCTTGTGCCCAATGAAGACATGGGTACCGTCTTCATCAACGTGCAGGCCTCGCCGGGTTCCAGCCTCCAACAGACCTATCATATATTAAAAGAGGTGGAAGAGCGCATCAAAGACCTGCCCCAGCTGCGTATCTATTCGCTCATCGCTGGTAACTCAAACAATTTCGAGCAGTCATCCTCAAATGGTAACTTCACGCTGAAACTGAAGAAGTGGGGTGAGCGCAAGGGCAAAGGCGACGACGTGCAGAGCGTAGTCGACGAGATCTACCGTCGCACCGCCGACATCGCCAACGCAAAGATTCAGGTGAACACCCAGAACATGCTCCCGGGCTTCGGACGCATCAACGGATTCGAACTCCACGTGCAGGATAAGCATGGTGGCACCATCGACGAGCTGTTGAACTATACCAACCGCCTTATTGCAGCCCTCAATGAGCGCCCGGAGATCAGCCGCGCCTTCACCAATTTCTCGCTGAAATACCCGCAGTACCGCGTCGAAGTCGATGCTGCCCTCTGCAAGCGTCGCGGTGTCTCCCCCAGCGATGTGCTCTCGGCTCTCAGCGGCTATGTGGGCGGCTCCTATGCCTCCAATTTCGTGCGCTTCACCAAGCTCTACCGCGTGATGGTGCAGGCTTCGCCCGAATACCGTCTCGACACCGAGTCGCTCAACAATATCTTCGTGCGCAGTTCCTCGGGAGAGATGTCACCCATCGGACAGTACATCACCCTGACGCGCATCTACGGCTCCGAGACCCTCGCCCGCTTCAACCTCTTCCCGTCCATACAGTGTGGAGGCACTGCTGCAGAGGGCTACAGCTCCGGACAGGCCATCGACGCCATCCGTGAGACGGCTGCTGAGGTACTGCCCGAAGGTTATGGCTATGAGTTTGGAGGCATGAGCCGTGAGGAGGCATCGGCACAGAACACCACAGCGCTCGTGTTCGTTATCTGTATCGTGTTTATCTACCTCATCCTCTGCGGTCTCTACGAGAGTCTGTTCATCCCCATGGCGGTCATCCTGAGTGTGCCTTTCGGACTCCTCGGAAGCTTCATCTTCGCCCATCTCTGGGGACTGGAGAACAATATCTACATGCAGACGGGACTTATCATGCTTATCGGTCTGCTGTCGAAGACGGCCATCCTCTTGACGGAATACGCCTCTACACGCAGACGTCAGGGTATGGGCATCGTCGAAGCGGCCCTTGATGCAGCAGCCGTCCGTCTGCGCCCCATCCTCATGACTTCGCTCACGATGATCTTCGGCCTGCTGCCTCTGGCCCTTGCCACTGGCGTAGGTGCCAACGGCAACCGCTCGCTTGGTGTGGGTGCCATCGGTGGCATGCTCATCGGTACCATCGCCCTGCTGTTCATCGTCCCCTGTCTCTTCGTCATCTTCCAGACCATCGAGGAAAAGGTCTTCGGAAAAAAGGCAAATAATATCTAAAATAATGTAGGTTATATGAGAAAGGTTTTATTTTTGATGATTGCCACCATTTTTACCTTCTGTGGCACAATAAGGGTTCAGGCTCAGGTGATGAAAGCAGCCGACCTGGAAAAGTATGCCAAGAACAAATATGGTGACAAGTGGCTCGATGCTGCAGCCAACTTGAGTAAAGGCCTGTCATTTGACAAGAACGAGGCCCTGACCTACCAGCAGGTAATCGAGGCACCAGGTAAGACGAAACAGCAGCTCTACGTGGCTCTGAATTACTGGGTGACGGCAACCTTCAAGGACAAGCAGGCCATTACACTGAACGACAAGGAGGCGGGCTGCATCATCGTCTCATCGACCATCGATGCCATCGCCGACCATACGGGCACGCTCTTCCGCTATGTGGTGAGCATCACACCAGTGATCAAACTCGACATCAAGGATGGGAAAGTACGCGTGACCTATACCGTTCAGAACTACGACGTGCTGAAAGTGGAGGACGGAGGATGGTTGGGTAGTCTCGGTAGCGACAAAGGTGACCAGAGCAGACGGAACCAGACCATTTACAGCGACGGTAAACGCCTGAAGAACGATAATACCGACCGTCGGCTCTACGATGAGCAGTGGGAGATCACCAAGCACTATCCCTTCGTGGAGAAAGACGCCCAGAAGCGCACCTGCTCGAAGGCGCTCGTGATGACACACGCCTACTCGAACGCCATCATCGACAAGGTGGAAGAGGCGATCAAGAACGGCATCACCGGTGCGGATGACGACGACTGGTAATACTATTTACCCTTTCTGAATGTTTGCCTTTTTGCGCTGATCGTGGTCGAGGATGGTCTTGCGCATACGCATCGACTTGGGTGTGACCTCGACGAGTTCATCCTGTTTGATGTACTCCAGGCACTCCTCCAGCGACATGACTGTCTTGGGCACGATGCGCGCCTTATCGTCAGTACCCGAGGCACGGACGTTGGTCAATTGCTTGGCCTTGCAGACATTGATCACCAGATCATTGTCATGGACATGCTCGCCCACCACCTGTCCGGCATAGACATCCTCACCCGGATCGATGAAGAACTTACCACGATCCTGCAGCTTATCAATAGCGTAGGCAAAGGCATTACCCGTATCCATAGAGATCATCGAACCGTTAACACGACGCTCAATCTCACCCTTATAAGGCTGGTACTCCTTGAAGCGGTGGGCCATGATGGCCTCGCCCTGGGAAGCTGTCAGCACATTGGTACGCAGACCGATGATACCGCGTGAGGGGATATTGAACTCAATATTCACGCGCTCACCCTGGTTCTCCATCGAGGTCATCTCGCCCTTACGACGGGTAACCATATCGATCATCTTCGAGGCAAATTCCTCAGGCACATTGATGGTGAGTTCCTCAACAGGCTCGTGCTTCACACCGTCAATCTCCTTATAGATCACCTGGGGCTGGCCTACCTGCAGTTCATAGCCCTCACGACGCATGGTCTCGACAAGCACAGAGAGGTGGAGCACACCACGCCCCGAGACCACCCACTTATCGGTAGAATCCTCAAACGGCTCCACCTTCAGGGCGAGGTTCTTCTCGAGTTCCTTCTCCAGACGGTCGTTGATATGGCGCGAAGTAACAAACTTACCCTCCTTACCGAAGAACGGCGAGTCGTTGATGGTGAAGAGCATCGACATAGTAGGCTCGTCGATGGCGATAGGCGGCAGCGGCTCGGGATTCTCGAGGTCGCAGATGGTGTCGCCGATTTCAAACTTGTCGAGTCCGATGACAGCACAGATGTCTCCGCAGTCAACGCTCTCAGTACGCACATGACTCATGCCCTCGAAGGTATGAAGCTCCTTGATCTTCGTCTTCTCCATCGAACCATCACGATGGGCGATGGTCACCTGCATGCCGTCCTTGAGTTGTCCGCGATGCACACGTCCCACGGCGATACGGCCCTGATAGCTCGAATAGTCAAGCGAGGTGATGAGCATCTGGGGTGTACCCTCAATCTGCTCAGGAGCCGGAATCACCTCGATGATCTTATCTAATAAATAGGTAATGTCGGTAGTAGGCTTGTTGTAGTCCTCACCCATCCAGCCGTTCTTCGCGGAGCCATAGACCACGGGGAAATCGAGCTGGTCCTCGGTGGCATTGAGCGAGAACATGAGGTCGAACACCATCTCATACACCTCTTCAGGGCGACAGTTGGGCTTATCCACCTTGTTCACCACCACGATGGGCTTCAGACCGATCTGGAGAGCTTTCTGCAGCACGAAGCGGGTCTGGGGCATCGGACCCTCAAAGGCATCGACGAGCAACAGACAGCCGTCGGCCATATTCAACACACGTTCCACCTCGCCACCGAAGTCGGAGTGTCCCGGGGTGTCGATGATATTGATCTTTACGCCTTTCCAGTTGATAGACACATTCTTCGAGAGAATGGTGATGCCACGCTCGCGCTCCAGGTCGTTGGCATCCAATACCTGATTGCTGAGATTCTGTCCCTCACGGAAGAGATTTCCAGCCAGCATCATCTTGTCGACGAGTGTCGTTTTACCATGGTCGACATGTGCTATAATTGCTATGTTTCTGATATCCTGCATACTTATTTACTTATTTTGCGGGTGCAAAATTACAAAAAAAATGTAAAAAACGGGGTATGGAGGTAAATTTTTCACTTTTCACTTTTCACTTTTCACTTTTTTTTGTACCTTTGCAGCCGCATTTCGGAAAATCCGGAGCATTTGACGACGTAAACCGGCTGGTGATTAGGCAGGAGAGGCGTCCGAAAGATGTATATGCAAACAACATTTAATCACTTTAAATTATGTATTTAGACAAAGCAAAGAAAGAGGAAATCTTCGGTAAGTATGGTAAGGGAACCACAGATACCGGTTCTGCAGAGGCTCAGATCGCCCTGTTCAGCTATCGAATCTCTCACCTGACCGAGCACCTGAAGAAGAATCACAAGGACCACGCAACAGCCCGTTCACTGACCATGCTGGTTGGTAAGCGTCGTAAGTTGCTGAAGTACCTCTACAATAACGACATCAATCGTTATCGTGCCATCATCAAGGCTCTCGGACTGAGAAAGTAACAAACAAACATAAAGGCTCGCAATTAGCGAGCCTTTATTATTTGTACCTTCTCCTTGCTGATGTTTACACAATTCGTAAACTCCGCATCCTTATCAGCATGGATGGTGATGTTTTTCAGGATGATGCGATCGATGGGCATCTCGGGGAGTCCGTTAAACTCCATAGCCCTGCCTGCATGACTGCACACCACGTTCTCGATATTGATATTGCGGAAGATGGGCGTCGTCTCATCCACCTTCACTTTCGTCGTGTTGTCGGGATGATCGCCGTCGGCCAGCATCTCTGCCACCGACTTCCCACCATAATACATATTAAAGGAAATAGCATCAGTGGCGATGTCCATCATCGAGATGTCGTTGATATAGATATTCTCCACGATACCGCCACGACCACGCTTTGACTTGAAGCGCAGCCCCACGTCAGTGCCGAGGAACTGGCAGTTCTGCACCTTGAAGTTGCGCACGCCTCCGCTCATCTCCGAGCCTACGACGAAGCCTCCATGCCCGGCAAAGACCGTACAACCGTCAACCACCACATTCTCACAGGGAATGCCACGCTTGCGTCCGTCAGCATCCTTACCGCTCTTGATGCAGATGCCATCGTCGCCAGCATCAAACTTCGAATTGACGATCAGCGCGTTCTTACACGACTCCAGATCGAGGGCATCGCCATTCTGCGCATAGTCGGGATTACGCACCAGCACCTGATCGATGATAATGTTCTCGCACATCAGCGGATGGATGTTCCAAGCCGGGGAGTTCTGGAAGATGACGCCCTGCAGCAGCACGTTCTTACAGTTGACGAGGCTCACCATCACAGGACGAAGGAAACGCTTGATGCTGTTCCACTCGGCATCGGTACGGGCTGCGGGCACATTCATATTAGCCCCCTGCTCGCCCTTGGCATAGCCCTCTGAAGGAACCCAGTAGTCTTTCTTCAGCTCGACGCTGCCAGGAACAGCCAGCATCCGTTTCCAATGGGCATCGGTCACCTTGGCCCTCTTCACAGGACGCCAGTATTCGCCGTTACCGTCGATGGCTCCCTTACCGGTAATGGAGATGTTCGTGCAACCATTAGCGGAGAGAGGCGACTGGCACCGACGGGTGTCCAATCCCTCGAACGAGGTATTGATGAGAGGATAGAGTGTCTCGTCGGCAGCGAACTTGATGACGGCCCCCATCTCCAGATGGAGGTCGATGTTGCTCTTCAGCTGGATAGGACCCGTGAACCACACGCCAGCAGGCACGATGAGGTGTCCGCCACCTATAGTGACAAGCGCATCGACAGCCTTGGCAAAAGCCTCAGTACAAAGCTTCTGACCCGTGGGATCAGCGCCATAATCGGTGAGGATGACATTTGCATCAGGAATGACAGGGGCCTTGACCTCAGGCATAGCGAAAGGCAGGTTCTCGGTATACTTCTTGTAGGGATTCTGTGCGTTCAGGCATAAGAGCGCTGAAAGACAGAATAGCAGACAAACAGTTTTTTTAATTTCCATTTTCATTTGCTTTAGTTCTGATTAGTTTGTATTATTGTTGGATTTCCTTCAGGGGGATCATCACGAAGTCTCGCTGTTGCATGAGCGGATGAGGGATCTTCAGGTCGGGCTCGTCGACGGTGAGATCGTCATAGAGCAGAATGTCGATGTCGATAGGACGGTCCTTGTAGAATGTAGAGTGTAGAGTGAAGAGTGAAGAGTCTTTGCGACGTGTGGCGTGGGCCTTGGTCTTACCCAGTTCGCGCTCAATCTTCTGAGTGGCTTTGAGCACTTCGCGGGGGGTGAGGGTGGTCTCGCAGAGAATGACAGCATTCAGGAATGCGTTCCTGGACTGGAATCCCCAAGGCTCGGTCTCGATGAATGAAGAGCGTCGGACAACATCACCTACTCTTTCATTAATCAGGGCGATGGATTGCTCGAGATAGGCGTTTCTGTCGCCGAGATTACTCCCCAGCCCTAAATAAACCTTATGCCTCCCCCCACCTTTCACTTCTCACTTTTCACTTCTCAGTCATCCAGTATCAGCATCGCGTCGCCGAAGCAGCCGAACTTATACTCCAGACTGACGGCCTGCCTGTATGCCTCATACACGAGGTCGTAGCCACCAAAGGAGCACTCCGTCATCATCATCGTCGATTCAGGATGATAGAAATTACCGATCATGGCATTCGACAGACCGAATTCATAGGGCGGGAAGATAAACTTATTGGTCCATCCGTCAAACTCCTTCAGCAGTCCGTCGGTACCCACTGATGTCTCTGTGGCACGTGCCGTACTGACGCCCACCACACAGACGCGATGGCCCTCTTCCTTGGTCTTGTTCACAATGTCACAGGCCTCCTTCTTGATGATTACCTGCTCAGAGTTCATCTTATGCTTCGTCAGGTCCTCCACCTCGATGGAGTCGAAGTTGCCCAAGCCGCAGTGCAGGGTGATATAGGCAAAGTTGATGCCCTTGATCTCCATGCGCTTCATCAGCTCACGACTGAAGTGCAGGCCTGTTGACGGGGCCGTGACAGCACCCTCGTTACGGGCATAGATGGTCTGGAACAGTTCCATATCCTCCTCCGTAGCCGCACGCTTGTCGACGATATACCTGGGCAGCGGTGCAGAACCGAGGGCGAACAGTTCTTTCTTAAACTCATCGTGCGGACAGTCGTAGAGGAATCTGAGCGTACGTCCGCGACTGGTGGTATTGTCGATGACCTCCGCCACCATCGGGCCGTCCTCCTCGAAGAAGAGCTTGTTGCCGATACGGATCTTACGGGCGGGCTCCACGAGCACATCCCACAGGCGCAGCTCCTCGTTGAGCTCGCGCAGCAGGAACACCTCAATCTTGGCATCGGTCTTCTCCTTGGTACCGTACAGACGGGCGGGGAACACCTGCGTATCGTTGAAGATAAAGGTATCGTTCTCGTCGAAGTAGTCGAGCACATTGCGGAAGTCGAGGAATACGGGCTTTCCCTCCTCGTCTTTCATATCCTCTCCGTTCTCATCTTTCTTGGTGGTCTCGATACGCTCACTCTTACGGTGAATCACCATCAGACGACATTCATCACGATGATAACTAGGCTCAAGGGCCACCAGACTCTCAGGTAGTTTGAATTTAAATTGCGATAATTTCATATGTTATACTATTCACTATTCACTGTTCACTATTCACTTCTCTCTCCAGCCATGCGGGAAACTCATCAAACGTCAGGCAGTCCTCGATACGGACATCGCCCACACGGGTTCTGCAGAGCGCCGTCAGAAAGGCCCCGCTCCCAAGGGCACTGCCGATATCCCTCGCCAGCGAACGGATATAAGTGCCTTTGCCACACACCACACGGATTGACATCTGCATTGTGGCAGGATCAAAAGCCGTCAGCTCGATCTCATCGATGTGGATGGGCTTGGGAGCCAGTTCCACATCCCGCCCCTTACGCGCCAGCTCATAAGCCCTGTCGCCAGCCACCATACAGGCAGAATAGAGCGGCGGACGCTGCATGATATCGCCCACGAACTGCGGCAGTGTCTGCTCTATCAGCTCCCGGGTGATATGACGCGTGGGATAGGTATAGTCTACGGTGTGCTCACGGTCGTAGCTGGCCGTAGTGGCACCCAGCTGAAGCGTGGCGGTATACTCCTTCGTATGCAGCTGCAAAGCCTCGATGTTCTTCGTCATCTTGCCCGTACAGAGTATCAGCACCCCCGTGGCCAGAGGGTCGAGTGTGCCGGCATGCCCCATCTTCACCCGCTTCACGTGCAGACGTTTCGACACGAGATAGCGGATATGCGCCAATGCCCCAAAGCTCGACATGCGATAGGGCTTGTTGATATAGATGAGGGCACCTTCCTGGAAATTCATTTAGTCGACCATTGCGAGTGAATGACCCGTCAGCAGCAATAGGATGATGATACCGCCAACAATGATACGGTAGATACCGAAGGCCTTGAAGCCGTATTTCGTAAGGAAATCCACAAACCACTTCATGGCCAGCAGCGCCACGATGAAGGCCACCACACAGCCTAAGATCAGCATCGTGATGTTATGCGATGTGGCCCACGACGCATCTTCCTTCAGCAGATCGAGCAGATCCAGAAACGTAGCACCCGCCATCGTAGGAACGGCCAGGAAGAACGAGAACTCTGCAGCGCGCTTGCGGGTCAGCCCTTGTGCCATACCGCCAACGATGGTAGCCATCGAGCGCGACACACCGGGAATCACCGAGATACACTGGAAGAGACCGATGTTGAAGGCCCGCTTCTCAGTCACCTTGTTGCTGTCAGACCCCTTGTTGAATATCTTGTCACAATACAGCATGAAGATACCGCCCACCACCAGCATGATGGCTACCACCTCCACACTGTCGAGCAACCAGTCGAGCAAGCCCGACTTCTTCGCCAGCAGGCCGATGACCACAGCAGGAATGACACCCACGATAAGGAGCCAATAGAAGTAATACTTGTGCCTGAGTTTTTGCCACCAGGTAAAGGCCATGGGGTCTGGCGTGTTGTCAAACTGGAAGAAGCGCTTCCAATAGAGGCACACCACCGACAGGATGGCACCAAACTGTATGATAAACGTGAAGGCATGCACAAAGGGATCACCCTGAGGAACGCCCAGAAGATTCTGTGTGATGATCATGTGCCCGGTGGAAGAGACAGGCAGGAACTCCGTCAGTCCCTCTACGATGGCAATAATAATGGTTTCAATCCAATCCATAACGCCTTATTCCTTCTCTCCTTTCTCCTTTGGTTTGCGCATCACGGCATAGATCATCGACACAAAGCCGAACAGGCACACCACAGGTGCCACCTTGATACGACGTACACTGAAGATATCGGGCTCATACACCGTATCACTCGAACCGGGACCGGTCATCAGCAGAAAACCGATCACCACGATCAACATCCCCGCTGCCAGCAGGATGTAATTCACTTTATCAAATGCAAAATCTCTCTTATTCATTATTCACTTTTCACTATTCACTATTCACTGTTCACTATTCACTAGATCTTATAAAGATCTCCCGCCTTCATCTTCAGGAACCTGTTCACGGAATACCAGGTACAGAACACCGTGATGATCAGTCCGAACAGCAATACAGCCACGGCGGTGATCACGAGTTCTTTCCAGGTGATGATGTTCAGGATGTTCGGCTCGAAGGTGTAGAGCGCATACACACCCCCACCCAGCACAGCTATGGCCAGCAGGGCAGCGATGATGCCCACAGCCACGGCCTGACGCATAAACGGTCGGCGGATAAAGCCCCACGAGGCACCCACCAGCTTCATCGTGTGGATGAGAAACCGACGGGAATAGACGCTCAGGCGCACCGTGTTGTTGATGAGCGAGAACGAGACGAAGGTCAGCAGCACTGCCAGCACAAACAGGATGAAGTTCATCCTGCCCAGGTTCATGTTCACATTGTCCATCAGGTCCTCCTGATAGGCCACATCCGTCACCTTTGGATTCTTCTGCAACTCGTAGACAATCCATTTCAGCGAGTCGCGGTTGGCATAGTCCGACTTCAGCTGCAGCTCCAGCGTAGCCACAAAGGGGTTGGCCCCCAGAAATTCCGAGGGGTCGGAGCCCATGGCCTCAGTCTGCTCCTTCAGAGCCTGATCCTTACTGACATAGTCGATGTTACGGGAGTAGGGACGGTGATACAAGTCGCGACAAAGCCGCTTGGCCTCGTTCACGCTTACATCGTCACCCAGCATAACGGTCACCGTGAGGTTCTCCTTCACCCATGCCGACAGGTTACGCGATGTCAGCACGGAGAACACAATGATACCCAACAGCACCAGCACCATGGCTGTACTGATACACAAGGTGACCCACTGCACACCACGCCGGCTGCCAGTCTTCTTCTTGCGTTTTTTCATTTACTTTACGTACGTAAAATTTGAATTCGGGTGCAAAGATACAATAAATAATTGAAAATTATTCGGGCGGCAGCAAATTTTTCACTTTTCACTGTTCACTTTTCACTTAATTTATTACCTTTGCACCCATTATGAGTACAATTATCTATCCATCGCCCATCTTCGGGCCCGTTCACAGCCGCCGACTGGGCATTTCCCTCGGCATCAACCTCATGCCTGCCGACGGTAAGATCTGCACCTTCAACTGCATCTACTGTGAGTGTGGTCTCAACGAAGACCACCGCCCTGCCCTGCCCCGTCCTTCGCGGGAGCTTGTAGCCCAAAAGCTGGAGACCAAGCTGCAGGAGATGGCTGCCGAAGGCCAGCTGCCCGATGTGCTGACCTTTGCAGGCAATGGCGAGCCCACCTGTCATCCCCACTTTGCGGAGATCATCGACGACACCATCCGCCTGCGCAATCAGTATTGTCCCAACGCCAAGGTGTCAGTACTGAGCAATTCCACCATGATCCACCATCAGAAAGTGCACGATGCCCTGATGCGTGTCGACAACAATATCCTCAAGCTCGACACCGTCGACCCTATATATATTAATAAGGTAGACCAGCCCGTCATTCCCTACGATGTCAATACCGTCATCGAGCGTCTGAAAGCCTTCCAGGGGCATGTGATTATCCAGACCATGTTTATGAGGGGACAGAGCGGTGACGCGTCCATCGACAATACCGGTGAGGCGTTTGTCGGACCGTGGCTGGAGGCTGTGAAGGAGATTGCGCCCCAGCAGGTCATGATCTACACCATCGACCGCGAGACGCCCACCCAAGGCCTCCTCAAAGCTACCCCCGCCCAACTCGACCAGATCCGCGACCGCGTCATCGCCCTCGGCATCCCCTGCACCGCCTCCTACTAAAAATATGTGTATTGGTACTAAAATAATGGATTGCGATGAATACAAAAGTAAAATCCTTATTGCAACAGCTGCTACAGAGTCCACGACGGTTCCCTGTTGAACTGGCCCTGGGAGTGGTGTTCTTCATCATAGCCGTATGGGATAGCGAGACGCACGTATGGAATGAGAAGACGGCAGAGTATGAAAGTGCAGTCAATGGTGACATTCTTTGGTTCTTCGTGCCCTTGATGGCACTGACCTTCTGGCTCCATCGCGTCAACCGTTGGGCTTATTATACCTCGTTTTTCCTCTTCCTGCCGCTGATGATGCTCGACCTGAAGCCCTTCCTATGGACTTATGGTTTCGCTTTCACCTATGTCCTGGCGGCGATTCTGCTCATCATCGGCAACAGACGGTTAGACAACCGCTCGTTTGCAGCCCATGCCCTGCACGTAGTCACACAGATGTTCTTCGGACTGCTCATTTCCGGCATCCTCTATATGGCTGTCTTGACCATCACATCCTCATTCTTCTATATCTTCGGCATCGACGAACCCAAGCATTTCTACGAGCATATCGCGCAGTTCATATTTTTTGTGCTGGCTCCGCAGGTGTGCTGCACCCTTGTCCGCCAGAACGAGGACGAAGTGGCCGAGCCTTTCAAGATACTCAGGCTTATCCTCAATTTCATCCTCTCCCCAGCCGTCATCATCTATACCGTCATCCTCTATACCTATTTCATAAAGATAGCCTTCGAGTGGGACCTGCCCAAGGGCGGCGTGGCTTGGATGGTCATGGGATTCATCACGGTGGCATTGATAGGTCGTGTGGCACAATCGATACTCAGCCAGCGATATTACGACTGGTTCTACAGTCGGTTCACGCTGATTGCCATCCCTCCGCTCATCATGTACTGGATCGGCTCCATCTATCGCATCCGTCTCTACAGCTTCACCGAAAGCCGTTTCTACCTGATGGTGGCAGGTGTGCTGATGACGCTCTTTGTACTGATGCTGTTCCGTACTCGCACCCGTCGCTATCAGCTCATGGCACTCATCTTCGGAGCGGCCATCATCCTCTTCACCTATATCCCGGGCATCTCTGCCAAGAGCATCGGCCTAAGCTGTCAGAAACAGCGGCTCACGGAACTTATCAGCGAACTGAAACTGACCGACGCCAAGACGGGCAAGCTGAACGATGACCTCGATATGAGAAGCATCCGTCAGGACAGTATGATGTGCGAACGATACAAGGATGTTACCAGCGTTATCAGCTATGTTCGCAGCGAAATCGGTGACAAGGAGTTTGATGCAAAATACGGTAAATGGGCGCACTCGGAGTACAGTTTCGGCTACGATAAAGCTAATGGCAAATCCATAGTGCCTCGCAATAGTGGTGACATCACATATACCAGAAGGAAGCCCGTAGAGTTGGGTGAATACACCATCATGCTACCCTCAAAAGCATACGAATACAACTTCAAAAACCAGACGGTAACAATCACCCAGGATAAGGATACCGTTCTCGAATATCCTATTCAAAAGCTCATCCGTCAGGACACGATGCTCCTGCATCATCCTGAACAACTGCTCACCTATCGCAACGACTCTCTGATGCTAATACTTGAAGGTATCTGCATTGAAGACACCGTCGTTACAGATGTCAGGTACTATGGTCTGCAACTGTTCAAGAAGAAGTAATATCTGACAAGGGACAGGTACCTGTCATGTCACATCGGGGTCAGGATACTTTGTGACATTATGCTCTCCTAATAATAGAAAACCCGACTCCTGTCATCCGCTCCAATTGCCTGATACTTGCTCCAAAATCCTTGGCGGATCTTAGTATTTCTTCGCGACGGTCTTTGCTGAGCAACAGGATATCGGCAGGAGTTCTAAGCCCGTAAGTATCCAATAGATATTCCCTTACCTCGTCATCGCTAGCAAAACAATTGCTTTTGTCGTAATCGAGGATGCGAACACTCTTTGCCAAAGGCTCATTCACCAATCCCCGCAGTTCATCCAGCGTCATCCGTTTCAGAACATGCCGTGTTTTGCAGATAGATTCACATACCATCTGCAGACTCTCGTATTCCCTCCAGCTACTCCAAGGATAGCTTATCACATCTTTCGACAACCCTGCTGCCATAGGATTCTGGTGAATATATCTAAGAAGGGTGAAGAAATAAGCTGCATCGTTGACGGGTTCGCTTTTGAATCTGTCCTGAAATAAATGTCCGCATCGCTCATGCTTCTTATTGAAATAGAGTGCGTATGCGGCTGAGATGCGCTTGACGACAGACGACAAGTCTTCAGATTCTTCCTTGATAAGAAGATGGACGTGGTTTGGCATAAGACAATATGCATAAAACGAACAACGGGGCGGCTGTGGACAATTCAACTCGTCTTTCGGATTTGCAAACTGTCCGAGCAATTCCTGGAATCTTGAGTAATCACTTGGCTGCTCGAAGATAATCTGATGATTCACGCCTCTCATCATGACGTGATAAATACCTGTTTCACTTTTGGTTCTGAGTGTTCTTGCCATATTATTATATTTTTTGATTAACTGCTGCAAAGGTATAAAAATATTGTGAATCAGCCAAACAATTCACGCAAAAACTAATCTCAAAAGCCTAAAAAAATAGAAATGTCACAAAGTATCCTCGATGTGACATTAGTCTCGGAGAAAAAGAAATAAGTCTGAAAGTATTGAAAATTATTCCGAGAGTATTGATGATTACTTTCGGAGTAATTGACGTATCATATATTGGAAAAAGAAACCGGCACGTGAGTGCCGGGAAAGAGTTCTCTTCTTTTCAGATTTGCAAGTTAATCATCTCTTTTTCCGTGTCTATACATTAGATAGAGATCTAGTGCAATACCCGGTACTGCAAACCACGACTAAAAGAAGCTTAGCAAGGTAAGCGAAATAGATGTGAGACCTACAACGATTGGATTATCTGCCAATCTACCAATAGACAGAGCTTTCTTTTTCAACTCTGTCTAAATTACTCTGAATAATAGCTTTTTATTAATCATTTTACTTAGATGTATTATGCTAATGTGATACCCCGGAGCCCTATCGGGCAATTAGCTTATTAATTTTGGCTCTTAGTCACCTGGCAGCTTCCTACTCTCCCGCATATCTTTGCAGTACCATCGGCGTAAGCGGGCTTAACTTCTCTGTTCGGAATGGGAAGAGGTGTCCTCCGCCACAATAGCCACCACCGTCTTATACTATTTTATTTCTAGTCAATAACAATATCCTTACGACCTTTTAATGCTTCTCGAATCCTATCCTGTTCTTCTGAAGTCAGTGACGATGTTTCAAAACTTTCCGAGAAAATGCGATAGGCATCTTCGTCCAAATGGCCTCTAACTGAAACGACTTTGTTATCAAGATGAATATTCATCTGATTTCCTTTTAGGTCAAACTTAATGCCACTCATGAATCCTTATTTTATTAGTACTTTCTTACCATTTATGATGTAGATTCCTTTCGAAGGTTTGTTCACATGATATCCATGAAGGTCATAGTACCTTTCTTCAGCTTTGATCTCGTCTTTAATATTGATAACACCTGTTGGTTTAGGGTCGTTATCTGTCAAAGCGACTATGTTTTTAAAATCTTTCCAATACTTTGCTTTTTTATACAAATCAATACTCTTAGCTGGCACATGGAGTGTCGCAGTCTCCCTAATGTTGAAGTCAAAACCACATGAAGACGGAGTTGACTCAACATAACAAAATATATCTTTAACATTATCACAATTTTGGAAAGCAAAACCATATATATCTTTTGCACCAGATCCGATAACAACGGTAGTAAGACCAGAACACTCAAGAAATGCATAAGATCCGATTTTTGTCACACTATTAGGGATAGAAACTGAGGTTAGACTTGTACAATCTTGGAAAGAGCCTAATCCAATTGTCTCTACACCGTTTTCGATGATAAAAGAGGAAAGATTTCTACAACCTCCAAATGCCCCTTGTCCAATTCTTTTCACGCTATTAGGAATGACAATATGGGTTAGATTATTTAGATTCGAGAAAGCATACCCTTCAATAGACGTTACATTATGGGGAATAATTACTGTAGTAAGACCAACACAATTGCAAAAAGAATGTTCCCCTATAGTATCTACACTATTAGGGATAGTGTAACTTTTTTCGGACTTTCCGGCAGGGTAGCCTATAAGCGTTGTCATGTCTTTGTTAAACAATACTCCAAAAACAGAACAGAAGTAAGGGTTATCAGAATTAACCTTAAATTCTGAAAGACTAATGCACTCATCGAATGCTCTTTTTCCAATAGAAGTCAAACCGATTCCAATAGAAACGTTTTTTAAACCCTTACACTCAAAAAAGGCATAGTTACCGATAGACGTAACGCTATTAGGTATACTTATATTGATAAGTTTTTCACAGTAAGCAAATGTATATGTACCAATAGATCTTAAATTATTAGACAATGTTACAGAAGTTAAACTACTACATTGATAAAAAGTAGAACCTTCTAAATTTGTTACACTATTCGGAATGATTATTGAAGTTAAACTTTCGCATTTTTCGAAAGCATAACCACCTATACTTTTTACACTATTAGGAATAGTCACAGAGGTCAGACTCCTACAGTAGGAGAAAGCACAGAATCCTATTCCCTCTAAACTATTTCCTAAAATCAAACGAGAAAGGCTATAACAATGGTCAAAAGCCCATTTCCCAATGTATGTAACACTATTAGGTATGGTAACAGAGGTAATGCTACTGCTTTCGAAAGCCCTTTCGGCAATAGATTTTACTTCGTACTTTCCCTTATATTCAATATATTGAGGAATAACAACGTTACCATTACCATTATAGTCATCAGAAAGACCACACACAGTAGCACTGCCATTGTAAATCTCATATCTTACGCCGTCGATAGTTACAGCAATTGCGCTTAGAACTACGAATACATGTACAAATAACAAAAGTAAGAATCTCCTTTTCATATTTCTATGCTTTTTATTGTTGAACACTTCTACATTTCATAATTTAATAACCTGTTAATTTTTCTGATTTCTTCTTCCAAACCTGCTGCATATCGTTCTGAAGAGATATATTCCACATTGCAGATGCTTGTGTCATACCGGGGGCAGGATAATTTGTGACTGTCACGAAGTGTTCTGACCCTGTATGACATGTCTTGGTTTCCAGTATGTTGGCATGAAATGTATTCATCTTGTTAATAATTGTAATCCGTGTGCAAATATAAAAATTAATTTGGAAATAAACAAGAAAAAGACAGAAAACTTGCGATAATCAGAATTATTGCGTATCTTTGCAAATCAACAATTGAATACGAATATGGAAGAGAAAGAACTGAAAGCGAAAAATATACCAATGGGATATCCATTATGTTTTAACGAAGAATGTGCAGAGAAGGGAAAGTGCATGCATTATCAGGCCAGGCTGCTGATGCCTGAGGGTCGTTATTATGGTTCGGCGGTTTTTCCATTAGCATGGAAAGATGGTAAGTGCAAATGCTTCCGTGAGAAGAAGCTGGTGAATAAGGCTTGGGGGTTCACGAAGATCTATGATAATGTTCCCCAAAGACAAAAGGCTGAGGCTCGTGCGTGTGTACATTCTTTTTTTGGTCGAGGCAATGGCCCATATTATAGGGTTCATCATGGTGAAAACAAGCTTTCACCAAAAGAGCAGGAAGAGATTTTGAAGATCCTTGCTAAGTTTGGAAGCACGGAGGGTATCCAATTCGACCACTACATTACGGATTGGGACTTCGACTATTAACAAGCGAACATCATGACTGCCTAGCTGGCTTTTTGTCAGCCTACGGCTCGCTATTTATTCCCACACTGGGAACGTTTTATTCCCACCGTGGGAACATTTCATTCCCAGTGTGGGAATAATTGTTGCTCTTAAAGGGAACAATCCGGCACCTTCTTATCAATGGATAAACGGCTCTTTATCATCGAGGCGATGGTCTTATTTCAAAATAAGAGGCTTCAGAAAAGCCTATATACACTCCACCCAATCACTTGTAACATCGATAAACACAAGGACTGCGCTGGGTTGGGTGTTGGCTCAGCACTCACCCCAAGACCTAACCAAACACTCACCCTAATACCCACCCTTTCGCTCATTTTGTCCATTTTTCAAAATCAACACCTCGAAAAGTGTTAAAAAACAACCTTGTCGTGCCTATTTTGAGGAAAAACTTGCAAACCGCATTTTTATTTTGTATCTTTGCACCTTGAAAGGCGTGACGCTGTGAGAGACACTTACAAGCCAATCTAGCCTTAACTACTAAAAATTCTTTTTCCTATGAGTAAGGAACTGACCATTCACGGTGAGGCTCTTGGAGCTTCACAGCAGGGAACGCTCGCAGTAGAGCAATTCCTGAAAGACAATTACCTATTCCGCTTCAACGAACTGAGCGGGAAGGTAGAGTGTGTAACCCTGCCGTCTGACGATAAGCCCGTCTGGCAAGTGCTGACTCAAAAGGCGCTGAACTCCATCATCATCCGCGCCAAGCGTGAGCAGATCTGCGAGAAGGGCAGTCCAAAGACGGACATCGTCGAGCTGGTGCAGTCTGACGAGGTCGAGACGTTCAATCCCATCCAGGATTATCTCTCGCATCTGCCACAATGGGACGGACAGAACCATGTGGCCCGTCTCTTCGGGCGTTTGCCTGGCGTGAGCACAGAACAGTTGGAGTTTCTATCCGTCTGGATCCGCTCGGCTGTGGCTCACTGGCTTCAGATGGACACGCTTCATGGCAATGAGTGCGTGCCCACGCTGATTGGTGCTCAGGGCTGCGGAAAGTCCACCTTCGTGGCCCGCCTGCTGCCTGCAGAACTTCGTGTGTACTTCTTGGATCATCTGAACCTCTCGAACAAGTTCGATAAGGAGATGGCCTTGACGAACAATCTGATTGTCAACCTCGACGAGTTGGATGCCATCCGTCCATCTCAGCATGCGGCTCTGAAGCAGACGCTCTCGAAGAGTAAGGTGAACGGACGACCTATCTATGGCGCCTCGCAGGATGACCGACCTCGCTATGCCTCGTTTGTGGCGACGACCAACAATCCTCATCCGCTGTCGGATGCTACGGGTAGCCGTCGATACATCTGCCTGACCATTCCTGAAGGACAGTATATCGATAATTCTAGTGAGATCGACTATCAGCAGCTCTATGCACAGGTGGTTCATGAGGTGAAAGACCTGAAGGCTCCCTACTGGTTTAACAATCAGCAGGTGGCACGTATTCAGGAACTGAACCTGAACTACATGGAGCAGAAGGATATTGCAGAGGTGATTGAGGCCTGTATCCGCAAGCCCAAGGAGGGTGAGCAAGGCATCCGTATGAAGAGCGGTGAGATTGTGAGCCTGATCCGTCGTAAGTATCCTTCGATTAAGAACGACCACAGCACGAAGATCCATCTGGGAATGGCGATGAAGGAACTCGGCTTCGAGGGTAAGACGCACGGAAACCAGACGTATTACAAGGTGATTCCCTTGAAAGCAGCCTGAGCCTGAGGGGTGGGTGTCTGGTGGAGTGTTAGGGTAAGTGTTGGGGTGAGTGTTGTTTGAACACCCACCCCTTCGCTTTTCTATTATTTAAAGGGTTCTCAAACAATCGGGGTGGGTGTTTCACAACGAAATGTCACAAAGTATCCTGACCCCGATGTGACATTGTCTGTTACTTACACATGATGCCTCGTTTGGTGTTCTCGAGGAACTGGATGATGGTCTGTATCTCGGGGCTATCGGGCACCTGATCCTTGATCTGGTTGATGACATCGAAGACGCTTGTCTTTCCGTGGAACAGCAGACGGTAGGCGTTAGCAATGTGCTTCTGCACCTTCTCGTTGATACCGGCCTCACGCATCATCGTGTTGTTGGGACCTCCGTATTCGAGGGGCTTACCGCCTACGATGACGAAGGGCGGGATGTCCTGCGAGAAGGTGGTTCCGGCCTGTATGAGGGCCAGACGGCCCACGCGGGTGTTGGCATTCTGGATGGCGGAGCTGGAGAAGATCGCACCGTTGTGGATCTCGCAGTCGCCCGCAATCTTCACACCATAACCGAATACACAGTGGTCGCCCACAACGGTATCATGGCTGATATGCGTGCCTTCGAGCAGGAAGTTGTTGTTGCCGATCTTCGTCACACCGTCGCGGTGGGTTCCGCGGTTGATGACCACATTCTCACGGATGATATTGTTGTCGCCAATCTCCACATACGATTTCTCGCCACGGAAGTTGAAGTCCTGTGGCAGGGCGGCGATGACGGAGCCCTGGTGGATCTTGTTGTTCTTGCCAATACGTGAACCGTCGCAGATGGAGACGAAGGGGAAGATTATGCAGTTGTCGCCTATCTCCACATCATCCTCGATATATACGAAGGGGAATATCTTGCAGTTGTTGCCGATTTTCGCCTTTGGGCTGATCTCGGCCTTTGGACTAATTTCGCTTGCCATAATTATCAATGTTCAATATTCAATGTTCAATCACTTTGCACCGCCACCGAGGGCCTGATAGAGATTCACCACTGCCTGCATCTTGTTGAACTGGTCGGTAACCTCGTTGATCTCGGCATTGAGGAGGTTGGACTGGGCAGAGATGACCTCGAGGTAAGTGGTGTTGCTGGAGGATTCCATCAACTTGCGGGTGTCCTCGACATTCTGCTTGAGCACAGCCACGCGCTTGCCGTCGAGTTCCACCTTCTCAGCATAGGAGTTGTAGGAGACGAGGGCGTTCGACACCTCGTTGCCAGCCTTGTAGATGGCGTTCTGCCAGTTGTTGTAGGCCTGCTCATACTTGTCCTTAGCCACCTTCAAGCCAGCCACAATCTGTCCGTGCTGGAAGATGGGCTGCACCAGGCTTCCTACGGCCGAGAGAAGCCACTTGCCAGGATTCACCATACCGTTCTGATTAGTAAAGGCAGCACTACCCGTCACGGTGATGTTCGGATAGAAGCGGCTGCGGGCCGTCTCCACATCATAGAAGCATTGTGCCAGCGACATCTCGTAGGAGTGGACATCAGCACGGTTGTTCAGCATCTGGATACCCACGCCTGCAGCAAGATCCTGAGGCAGGCTCTGTCCTGCAAATGTGCCGCGCTTGATGGTCTGTCCGGGCTGGCCAAGCAGCAGCGAGAGCGAGTTCTCCATCTCTCGGATCTGACGCTGCAGGTCCACCTTCTGTGCCTGCACCTGATAGTAGGCGGCCTCAGCACTCTGCACGGCCGTAGAGCGATAGCCCACACGGTTCTCGTGCATGAACTTCATCTTGTCCCAGGTGTCCTTCGTCAGCTGCTCCATATCGTTGCTGATCTCCACCTGACGGTCGAGCATCAACAGCGTGTAATAGAGATTGGCGATGCCCGAGATGATGTTGCACTTCACCACCGTCTGATAGTCCTTGGTGGCGATGAGCTGCATCTGTGCCGAACGCTTCACGCTGAGCAGGTTGCCGAAGAGGTCGACGTTCCAGCTGGCAGAGATGGGCAGCGTATAGGCCTTGGTGGCAGCAGCCCCGTCGAACGACGAGAGCGTTCCCTGCGCATTGATACCCACCGACGGCAGGAAGGCGAGCTTGGCCACCTTCAGGGCCTCTTCCACCATGTGCACGTTGAGGGCAGCATTCAGCAGGTCGGGGTTGTTGTCGAGTCCCTGCTGGATGAGAGCCTGGAGCTGCGGGTCGGTAAAGACGGTGCGCCAGGGCATATTGCCGAACGACGTGGTATCGGTCACGGCGAGCGTGTCCGTCAGCGACACCGGGTCGCGCACAATGCCGTCGGTCTTCACTTCCGGACGCTCGTACTTATTATAGAGTCCGCAGCCCGACAGCAGCAGTGCTGTAATAGACATTAATACTATTTTCTTCATATATTTCTTTTTCTTAAACCACGAATTTCACTAATTTCACTAATTATTAATTCGTTTAATTCGCGTAATTCGTGGTCGTTATTACTTCTCTAATTCGTAGTCTTCGGGGTTTGAATGTGCATACTGGGTCAGTTCGGCAGCCACCTCCGGGTTCTCCTCGTCCTCGAACTTCATCGGACGGAACTTCTCCTGTAAAGACTGGAAGATGACGAAGAGCGTGGGCACGACGAAGATCTGCAGCAGCGTACCGATGAGCATACCACCCACGGCAGCGGCTCCCAGCGTCTGGTTACCGTTCTTACCTACACCCGAGGCGAACATCATCGGCAGCAGACCGATGACCATAGCCAGTGACGTCATCAGAATAGGACGCAGACGGGCGGCAGCACCCAGCACGGCCGACCACGAGATGGCCATACCCGTCTCGCGGCGCTCAAGGGCGAACTGCACAATCAGGATGGCGTTCTTGGCCAACAGTCCGATCAGCATGATGAGCGAGATCTGCATGTAGATATCGTTGGCGTGGCCGAACATCATCGTGAAGAGGAAACAGCCAGCCAGTCCGAAAGGTACGGAGAAGATCACACACAACGGCAGGATGTAGGACTCGTACTGTGCGGAGAGGATGAGGTAGATGAAGATGATACACAACAGGAAGATGATACCCGTAGTGTTCGAAGCCTTGGCCTCCTCACGCGTCAGACCGGAGTAGTCGTAGGTATAGCCAGCGGGCAGAATATTCTCACCGATCTCCTCTACAGCCTTGATGGCCTCACCGGTAGAATAGCCGTCAGCTACGGTGGCTGTCACGTTGATCGACGTAAACAGATTGAAGCGGTTGATATTGGTCGGGCCATAGACACGCTCCAGATTACAGTACTCCTGAATGGGCGCCATGCCCGCAGGCGTACGTACATATATATTATTAAGCGACTCTTCAGTCATGCGGGTCTCGGGCGAAGCCTGGATCATCACACGGTAGAGTTTACCGTAAGCATTGAAGTTCGAGGCATAGAGGCCACCATAATAACCTTGCAACGTAGTGAGGATCGTAGAGGGCGAGATACCGCTCTGCTTACACTTAGCCACATCGACGTGAACCATATACTGCGGATAACTCGGGTTGTAGGAAGTCTGAGCCATCTGGATTTCGGGGCGCTTGTTGAGCTCAGCGATGAAATCCTTTGTGATATCAAAGAATCGGTTCAGATCACCACCAGTACGGTCCTGCATTACCAGCGACACACCGCTATTGGCTGAGAAGCCGGGAATCATAGGCGGTGAGAATGCCAGGATGCTGGCATCTTTGATATGGGCCGTCTTGATGAAAATCTGAGCCACCACACCATCGGCACTCATCGGGTCGAGGAAGAAACGGTATATACCGTCGCCCTGCCACAATCCCGATAACTTCCACCAGAATCCCCTCTGACGCTCAGAGAAAGGCTTCAGTTTCAGGATAAATGTGGCCTGGTCACTACCGGCACCGGCGATGAAGTTATAACCCTGAATCTGCTCGCGGCTCTGGATGGCGGGGTCGGCTGCAAGAATCTTGTCCACCTCGTCAATGACCTGACGGGTGCGCGCCACAGAGGTGGCTGGCGGCATAGAGATGGTACAGAACAGCGTACCTGTATCCTCAGACGGCACCAGACCTGTCTTCGTGGTAACGAATGTCGTAGCCAGCACGGCGATACCAACAATCACGGCAATACCGATGGCCAGCGGCTTACGCACCAATTTCTCCACACGGGTCTTGTACTTGCCCAGCACCTTGTCGTAGGCAGTGTTGAACGAGGCGTGGAAACGGTCAATCATCGACATCTTCTTCTCATGGCCGTTCTCGTCGTGGGGTTTCAGGAAGATGGCACAGAGGGCTGGCGACAGCGTCAGGGCGTTCAATGCCGAGATGAAGATAGAGACGGCCATCGTCACACCGAACTCACGGTAGAACGAACCGCTTGTGCCACCGATGAACGACACGGGGATGAACACCGAGGCCATCACAAGCGTGATGGAGATGATGGCACCCGAAATCTCGTTCATAGCATCGATAGAGGCCGTCAGTGTCGACTTATAGCCCTGATCCAACTTCGCGTGGACGGCCTCCACCACCACGATGGCATCGTCAACCACGATGGCAATGGCCAAGAGCAAAGCCGACAGCGTCAGCAGGTTGATGGAGAATCCAAACACGTTCAGGAAGAAGAACGTACCGATCAACGATACCGGCACGGCAATCAGCGGGATGAGTGTCGAGCGCCAGTCCTGCAGGAACACGTAGATGACGAGGAACACGAGTACCAACGTGAAGAACAGCGTGAATACCACCTCTTCGATAGAGGCATAGAGGAACTCAGTCACATCGTAGTTGATCTTATAGGTCATGCCCGGGGGGAACAGCTTAGCTTGTTCCTCCAACTCGGCCTTCACCTGCTTGGCAATCTCGTTGGCGTTAGAACCGGCAATCTGCTGTACCATACCCATCACAGAGGGCAGGTTGTTGTTTCTCATCGAGACACTGTACTGCTGACCGCCGAGTTCAATCTTGGCCACATCCTTCAGCTTCAGCGTCGTTCCGTCACCCTTGCTCTGGATGATGATGTCGCCGAACTCCTCGGGGGTCTTCAGACGACCGGTATAGCGCAATGAGTATTCATAGGCCACATTGGCATCCTCACCAAACTTACCCGGAGCGGCCTCAATGTTCTGCTCAGCCAGTACGCCGCTGATGTCAGAAGGCATCAGGTTGTACTGCTTCATCACGTCGGGCTTCAGCCAGATACGCATCGAATAGGTCTTCAGACCCGGGCTCTGCACGTCGCCCACACCCTGAATACGCTTGAGGGCGGGGATGATGTTGATGTTGTTATAGTTCGTCAGGAACTGGTCGTCGTAACGGCCGTCCTCAGAGGTCAGGGAGAACATCAGCACCTGCGAAGTCTGACGCTTCATCACGGTCACACCGACACGCGTCACCTCGGCAGGCATCAGCGCCATCGCCTGCTGCACACGGTTCTGCACGTTCACAGCACACATATCGGCATTCATACCCTGGCGGAACAGAATGCTCAGCTGAGCCGATCCTGAAGAGGCGGTCGACGAGATATAGTCCATACCCTCCACACCGTTGATACTCTCTTCCAACGGCACAATCACGGAGTTCTTCACCGTCTCCGCATCGGCACCAGGATAACTGGTGAACACCGCAACGGTTGGCGGTGCAATATCCGGATACTGCTCGATAGGCAGTGATACCAGTCCGATAAAGCCCAGCAAGACGATGAGGATAGAGATCACCGTCGACAGCACCGGGCGTTTGATAAAATTCGTAAAAGTCATATTTCTTACTTCTTACATCTTACTTCTTACATCTCTTACTTCTTCATCGCTCCAACGATGTCGCCGGCACTCATGGCCTTGGCCTGCTCATCAATCTTCTGCTGATACTTCTCAGGCGTGATGGGCACAATCTCCATACCGTCGTTCAGCTTGGTGATACCATTGGTCACATACTTGTCACCCACCTTCAGACCGTCGGTCACGATGTAGTTGTTACCGTCGGTCTGCGGATCCACCTGGATCTCAGTATATTTTACCTTATTATCCTTACCTAAGGTATAGACGAACTTCTTGTTCTGCACCTCAGAGACACATGCCTGCGGAATAATAATGGCATCGCTGTTGCTCTTCGGAATGATGATGGAGCCTGAGCCACCGCTCTTCAACAGCTTCTCAGGATTGGGGAAGAGGGCAATCACCTGGATAGAACCCGTGGCGGGATCGATGACACCACTCATCTTCGTCACCTTACCTTCGTGGGCGTATACAGAACCGTCAGCCAGCTGCAGCTTCACATTAGGCAGGGCTCCCATAGCAGCCTTCTGGCCGCCCTCGGCCTGCGCCATAGCCAGCGCGTCCTTCTCCGTCAACGAGAAGTAGACCTCCATCTGCGAGTTGTTCGACACGGTGGTCAGCACCGAAGCGGTGTTCACCAAAGCACCTTTCTTAAAGGGCAGCGTACCTACCACACCAGCAGCGGGACTCTTCACATAGCAGAAGCTCAGCATCTCCTTGGCCGAAGCCAGACCGGCCTGAGCCAGAGCCAGAGCTGCCTTCGCACTCTCGTAGCTGTTGGTGGCCGACTGCAGTTCGAAGTCGCCGATCACCTTGTTCTCATACAATTTCTGGGCATTCTCAAACGACAGCTTCGACGTGTTGCACGAAGCCTGGGCCGTGTTCACCTGAGCCTGCGACTGGCGCACCTGAGCCTGATAGGTCGCATTGTCGAGCACGAAGAGCACCTGTCCGGCACCCACCGTCTGACCTTCCTTCACATTAATCTGGGTAATAAAACCCTGTACCTTCGGACAGATCTGCACGTCCTGCACACCCTTGATGGTAGCAGGATAAGTGGTCTGCATCTGGGTACTTGACGTTCCGACCGTCACGACCGGATACTCATTGTCGCCAAACGTAGGGCGACCACCGCCGCCACCGCATGATGACAGCATCACTGCTGCGGCAGCAAACATCAAAAATTTGTTCTTTTTCATACTTAAAACTATTTTGTTTAATACGTATCAAACCATTGTGCGCCCCGAAAACTTCCGAGGTGCGCTGTAGTTTCCGAGGTGCAAAGTTACGAAAAATATATCTAATGATATATTCCGAGGCAGAGATTTTAACAAAGTTTATGAGGTCGTTCATACGCCTTTTTTCCAATAAACAGAATTTTTTGAGAATTATTATCATTTTAATTTGGGCGGGTCGGAAAAAATTCGTAACTTTGTAGCCCAAAATTGTACAAAACCAATAAATGACATGAAGAAACTATTCATTTGCGCAACCATCGCAATGGCTTTTGCCACAGGGGCAACGGCCGCAGAACAAGTGAAGGCTACTATCCATGCCGACAAGGCGGGAGCCAAGATCAACAAAGAGATTTACGGCCAGTTTTCTGAGCACCTGGGCAGCTGTATCTACGGCGGTCTCTGGGTGGGCGAGAACTCGAAGATTCCCAACATCAACGGCTATCGTAAGGACGTGTTCGAGGCCTTGAAGGCCCTGAAGGTGCCCGTATTGCGCTGGCCAGGCGGCTGCTTTGCCGATGACTACCACTGGATGGACGGTATCGGCCCGAAGGACCAGCGTCCCTCACTGCGTAACAACAACTGGGGCGGAACGATCGAGGACAACTCCTTCGGTACGCATGAGTTTCTGAACCTCTGTGAGATGCTCGACTGCGAGCCGTATATCAGCGGTAACGTGGGTTCAGGTACGGTGAAGGAAATGGCGCAATGGGTAGAATATATGACCTCTGACGGTGACACCCCGATGGCCCGTCTGCGTCGTCAGAACGGTCGCGACAAGGCCTGGCACGTGAAATACTTCGGTATCGGCAATGAGGCCTGGGGCTGTGGCGGTAATATGACACCAGAGTATTATTCCGACGAGTTCCGCAAGTTCAACACCTACCTGCGCGACTATACGGGCAACAAGCTCTACCGTATCGGCTCGGGTGCCTCGGACTATGATTATAACTGGACAGAGGTGCTGATGGACAAGATCGGTGACAGGATGCAGGGTGTAAGCCTACATTATTATACTTGCTCGGGCTGGAGCGGTTCGAAGGGCTCAGCCACAAAGTTCGACAACGACCAGTACTACTGGGCACTGGGCAAGTGTCTGGAGATTGAGGAGGTAATCAAGAAGCACAAGGCCATCATGGACGAGAAGGATCCGAAGGGAAAGATCGGTCTGCTGGTGGATGAGTGGGGCACCTGGTGGGACGAGGAGCCTGGCACCATTGCAGGCCACCTGTATCAGCAGAACGCCCTGCGCGATGCCTTCGTGGCTTCGCTGAGCCTGAACGTATTCCATAAGTATACAGACCGTGTGAAGATGGCTAACATCGCACAGATCGTGAACGTGCTGCAGTCGATGATCCTCACCGACCAGGAGGGTACGGGCCACATGGTGCTGACACCCACCTACCACGTGTTCGAGATGTACACCCCGTTCCAGGAGGCTACCTATCTGCCCGTTGACCTCCAGAGCGAGGTGATGGCAGTGAGCAAGGCCTATTTCAAGGAGAAAGCCGACGCGAAGGATGCCGGCTACCGTCCCTGCCCCATGCTCTCGGCCTCAGCCGCCAAGACCAAGGACGGCAGCATCGTGCTCGCCATCACCAACGTAAGCCTCGACAAAGACCAGACGATTGCCTTCCAGCTGGATGGCTATCAGGCCAAGAGCGTCAGTGGTCGTATCCTCACCTCGAAGAACGTGGCCGACTACAATGACTTCCAGCACCCCAACGTGGTGGCTCCGAAGGTCTATAACGGTGCTCAGCTGAAGAAGAACGAGCTGACCGTGAACATTCCCGCAAAATCTATTATCGTACTGAATATCAAATAAATAACATATTAATATAACACATTTCATTATGAACGACAACAAAGTTATGAACATGGCAGCGGATAACATCCGTATCCTTGCTGCTTCGATGGTTGAAAAGGCAAAGTCGGGACACCCCGGCGGTGCTATGGGTGGTGCAGACTTCATCAACACCCTGTACAGCGAGTTCTTAGTGTACGACCCCGAGAATCCAGCCTGGGAGGGTCGCGACCGTTTCTTCCTCGATCCCGGTCACATGGCTCCGATGCTCTACAGCCAGCTCTGCCTCATCGGCAAGTACACGTTGGAGGATTTGCAGAACCTGCGTCAGTGGGGTTCAGTGACGCCTGGTCACCCTGAGCGTGAGATTGAGCGTGGTATCGAGAACACATCCGGTCCTCTGGGACAGGGCCACTGTTTTGCAGTCGGTGCTGCCATCGCCGCTAAGTTCTTGAAGGCTCGTCTGGGCAATGTGATGAATCAGACCATCTACGCCTACATTTCTGACGGTGGTGTGCAGGAGGAGATCTCACAGGGTGCTGGCCGTATCGCCGGTAACCTGGGTCTGGACAACCTGATCATGTTCTACGACGCCAACGATATTCAGCTCTCTACCCGTACGGAGGTGGTGACCTGCGAGGATACAGCCAAGAAGTATGAGGCTTGGGGTTGGTTTGTTCAGAAGATCGACGGTAACGACGTTGACCAGATCCGCGAGGCCATCAAGAAGGCCCAGGCAGAGAAGGAGCGTCCTTCACTCATCATCGGTCACTGTGTGATGGGTAAGGGTGCCCGTAAGGCAGACGGTTCTTCTTACGAGAGCAACTGCGCTACCCACGGTGCTCCTCTCGGTGGCGATGCTTACATCAACACAATGAAGAACCTGGGTGCTGATCCTGAGAACCCGTTCCAGATCTTCCCCGAGGTGAAGGAGTTGTATGCAAAGCGTGCTGAGGAGCTGAAGAAGATCTGCGCTGAGCGCTATGCTGAGAAGGCTGAGTGGGCCAAGGGTCATCCCGTACAGGCCAAGCAGCTGGAGGAGTGGTTCAGTGGCAAGGCTCCGCAGATTGACTGGAGCAAGGTAGAGCAGAAGGCTGGCAGCGCTACCCGTAGCGCATCGGCTGCCGTTCTCGGTCAGCTGGCTGAGCAGGTGCCCAACATGATCTGTGCTTCTGCCGACCTGAGCAACTCAGATAATACCAACGGCTTCCTGAAGAAGACCAAGGACTTGGTTCGTGGTGACTTCAGCGGTGCCTTCTTCGAGGCAGGTGTGGCTGAGCTCACGATGGCTTGCTGCTGTATCGGTATGGCTCTGCACGGTGGTGTAATCCCCGCATGCGGTACCTTCTTCGTATTCTCTGACTACATGAAGCCCGCCGTCCGTATGGCTGCCCTGATGGAGCTGCCCGTGAAGTTTATCTGGACGCACGATGCCTTCCGCGTTGGTGAGGATGGTCCTACCCACGAGCCCGTGGAGCAGGAGGCACAGATCCGTCTGATGGAGAAGCTGAAGAACCATCACGGCAAGAATTCTGTATTGGTGGTTCGTCCTGCCGATGCTGAGGAGACTACCGTCTGCTGGCGCATGGCTATGGAGAATGTCGACACTCCGACAGCACTGATCTTCTCTCGTCAGAACATCGAGATGCTGCCCGAGGGCAACGACTACAGCCAGGCAACCAAGGGTGCATACGTTGTTGCCGGTTCAGATGAGAACTACGACGTGATCCTGTTGGCTTCTGGTTCTGAGGTTTCTACGCTGGAGGCTGGTGCCAAGCTGTTGGCTGCCGACGGTATCAAGACTCGTATCGTGAGTGTTCCTTCTGAGGGTCTGTTCCGCAGCCAGTCGAAGGAGTATCAGCAGAGCGTGCTGCCTGCAGGCAAGAAGAAGTTCGGTCTGACCGCTGGTCTGCCCGTGAACCTTGAAGGTCTGGTAGGTGCTGACGGTACCGTATGGGGTCTCGAGAGCTTCGGTTTCTCTGCTCCTTACAAGGTGCTCGACGAGAAGCTCGGCTTTACTGGTGAAAACGTATACAACCAAGTCAAGAAACTGCTTGCATAATGGAAGTAAAGACAGTTGGAGTAGCCTGTGACCACGCAGGCTACCCTTTAAAGAAGTTCGTACTCCAGTATCTGGAGGAGAAGGGTTACCCCGTTAAGGACTATGGTACCTGGAGCGACGCCTCCGTAGACTACCCCGACTTCGGCCACGCACTGGCTGAAGGTATCGAGAGCGGAGAGGTGTATCCCGGTATCGCCATCTGTGGTTCAGGCGAAGGTATCAGCATCACGCTGAACAAGCACCAGCAGGTGCGTGCCGGACTGTGCTGGATTCCTGAGATAGCCCACCTCATCCGTCAGCACAACGATGCCAACGTGCTCGTGATGCCCGGACGGTTCATCGACAACAATATGGCCCGTAAGATTATGGACGAGTTCTTTACCGCTACCTTCGAAGGCGGACGCCATCAGAAGAGAGTTGATAAGATTCCCGTTCAACCTAAATAAAAAAATCCCAGCGCTTGCTGGGATTTTTTATTGTACCACGAAGTTCCTCACCCACTCTTTCAGCTCGATGACCGCATCCTCGTGTTCCGGATAATACCGGAGCATGATGGTCACCTGCCGCAAAGAGTCGGAGTCGATGACCTTTCCGTAGTATTCCCACTTGTCGTCCTGACCCTCATGGATGCTATAGTCGTCGCCCACTTCCAGCAGTTCTGCACCCATGCCCATCATCCGCTGCCCTGAGCTGCGCATCATACCTGCGAGGGAGTCTACCAAGACAGAAACTGACACATCGTCCATCATGAAGAGTTCCTGCATACCTACTTCATCGGGCAAGTCCTGATGAACGAGATACGAGGGGTAATTGATGTTCATCCCCAGACGGTCGCTGTAATATTTCAGCAATGTAAACTGTCCCATTTTTATCGTCACACTGTCGGCACTCGTCAGTTCGCTCACATAGGCATGGGGTTGCTGACGGCTGTTGCATCCACCCAGCATTCCAATGGCGATGACGGCCAAAATCAAAAATCGACTATACTTCATACAAAAAATCTCTGTTTTCAGCCACAAAGATACAAAAAAGTGGGCAATTAATTATCAAAAATCATAAAATTCAAAAAAAAATGGGGAAATATTTTTGTAATCGGCTGAAAATTAGTAACTTTGCAGTCCAAAATTGAGAAAAAGCAAATATTCACATTATTAATATATAGAAGAAGACAAAAATGACAAAGGCAGAAATCATCAACAAAATTGCTGAAGAGACAGGCATTGCCAAGAAAGATGTGGCCGCTACTGTGGAGGCCTTTATGGAAGAAATCCGTGTAAGCCTGGCGGATAACAAGGAGAACGTTTACCTGCGTGGATTCGGCACCTTTACCGTGAAGCATCGTGCAGCCAAGACGGCTCGTAATATCTCTAAGAACACGACAATGGTCATTGACGCCCACGATTTCCCCGCTTTCAAGCCCTCCAAGAGCTTCATTGACAAGATGTTGCAGAACTAAAAGAACAAGATTTTAACAATAAACATTTAAGTATTATGCCAAACGGAAAAAAGAAGAAGGGCCACAAGATGGCTACTCACAAGCGTAAGAAGAGACTGCGCAAGAACCGTCATAAGAGCAAGTAATCCCTGATTACTGCCCGCGACGGTAAGACGTAGCAAAAAGAAATGAAAGGAGTGTGTCTGCAGATCCGAGAAGGATTGCGACACACCCTTTTGAGTTAAAACCCACTATCAAGACAAGCAAAAGACAATGACAAGTGAAGTGATCATTGATGTGCAACCGAAGGACATCTCGATCGCACTGCTCGAGGACAAGACACTGGTGGAATACCAGAAGGAGCAGCGGTCGGCATCGTTCTCCGTGGGCAACATCTACGTGGCAAAGGTAAAAAAGCTGATGCCCGGACTGAACGCCTGTTTCGTGGATGTCGGCGCTGAGCGTGTCGCATTCCTGCATTATCTTGACCTGGGCTCTCAATTCTGCTCTTATGAAAAATACCTGAAACAGGTAGCTAGCGACCGCAAAAAACTCTACCCGATCCAAAAAGCCACCATCCAGCCGATACTACCCAAGGACGGCAGCATCGCCAATACGCTGAAGGTGGGGCAGGAGATCATGGTACAGATCGTGAAGGAACCCATCAACACAAAAGGTCCCCGTCTGACGTGCGAACTCAGCTTCGCAGGACGTTACCTTGTGCTGATGCCTTTCGACAACACTGTCTCCGTATCGACCAAGATCAAGAAAGGTGAAGAAAGGAGTCGTCTGAAACAACTCATCCAGAGTATCAAACCCAAGAATTTCGGTGTGATAGTTCGAACTGTAGCTGAAGGCAAAAGGGCTGCAGAACTGGATGCTGAGTTGAAAATCCTACTCAAGCGCTGGGAAGACGCTATTACAAAAGTACAGAAGACCGCAGAAAGGCCTGTACTCTGTTTTGAGGAACAAAGCCGCGCCGTTGCCTTGTTGCGCGACTTATTCAATCCCACCTACGACAGCATTCAAGTGAACGATGAGGTAATCGGTGAACAGATCCGCGACTACCTCGGCATGATTGCTCCGGAGAAAAAGGACATTGTGAAGCAGTACAACGGCACAGTGCCCATTTTTGACAATTTCAATGTCACCAAGCAGCTAAAGTCAGGATTCGGACGAACCGTTAACTACAAACATGGTGCCTATCTGATCATCGAGCACACAGAAGCCATGCATGTGGTAGACGTAAATAGCGGTACACGCGTGAAAAAGGAAAACGGTCAGGAAGCAAACGCCCTAGAGACAAACCTCGGAGCTGCAGACGAACTGGCTCGCCAGCTGAGACTACGAGACATGGGAGGTATCATCGTGGTGGATTTCGTGGACATGAAACTGGCGGAAGACCGTCAGATCCTGTATGAGCGCATGTGTAAGAACATGCAGAAGGACCGTGCACGCCACAATATCCTGCCATTGTCGAAGTTCGGACTGATGCAGATTACCCGCCAGCGTGTCCGTCCTGCAATGGATGTCAACGTGGAGGAGGCATGTCCTACCTGTCACGGCTCGGGAAAAATCAAGTCGAGCATCCTGTTTACAGACCAGTTAGAGAGCAAAATTGACCGCATGGTCAACAAGATCGGCATCAAGCGATTCTATTTGCATGTACACCCTTATGTGGCAGCCTATATCAACAAGGGCGTCTTCAGCCTGAAGATGCAGTGGCAGCTGAAATACGGACTGGGTGTGCATATCGTTCCCTCACAGAAACTGGCTTTCCTGCAGTACGAGTTCTATGATACAAAAAAGCAATTCATAGACATGCAGGAAGAGATTGAATCAACATTACAGTAGTAATAATTCCTCTATCATCTATGCTGACACTGAAGATTCTGTTCTGGCTTTGCCTGTTTATCGTATTCTATACTTATCTCGGATACGGTATACTGCTGTTCCTGATCATCCGTCTGAAAAGGCTGGTGAAAGGAAAACCACAGAAAACAGCCATGCCTACAGACGATGAGCTGCCCACAATGACACTCATGATCTGTGCCTACAACGAACAGGATATCGTGGCAGAGAAGATGCAAAACACCCGCGCCCTGGACTATCCAAAGGATAAGTTCAGGGTGATGTGGGTTACCGACGGCACGACGGACAACACCAACGAGTTGTTGAAGGCTTATCCAGAAATAGACTTGGTGTTCAGTCCTGAGCGCAGGGGTAAGACCGCTGCCCTCAAACACGGTCTCAGCGAGGTGAAGACGGAACTCGTGGCCTTTACCGATGCCAACACCATGATTAACAGTGGTGCCATGCGAGAAATCGCCAGACTGTTTCAGGATAAGACCGTGGGCTGCGTCAGCGGTGAGAAACGTGTAGCCTCACGAAACGGAGAAATGGCCGCAGAAGGCGAAGGACTCTACTGGCGTTATGAGAGTACGCTGAAGAAATGGGACAGCGAGCTGTATTCGGCTATGGGTGCAGCTGGTGAACTATATGCCATCCGTCCGGAACTCTGTCGTGAAGTGCCTGACAACGCCCTTCTGGATGATTTCATGATGTCGATGCTCATTGTCGATGAAGGACACCGTATTGCCTATGCCCCTGCGGCATACGCCCTAGAATACGGCTCTGCCAATCTTGCCGAGGAGTCGAAGCGTAAGCGTCGCATCGCAGCCGGTGGTCTGCAGAGTATCTGGTGGCTCCGGAAGATGCTCAACCCTCTTCGCCAGCCCCTGGTGGCCTTCCAGTATATCAGCCATCGCGTACTGAGATGGAGTATCACCCCTATTGCCCTGGTCATACTGGCCATCGTCAACATAGTACTCGTCTGGATGGGCACAGGCATGATATATACAGTCATGCTAGCGCTCCAAACCGCCTTCTATCTGGCAACATTTCTAGGATGGACACTCAACAAGTGCGGTCATCGGAACAAGTTGCTATATACGGCATATTATTTCCTGTTTATGAACCTGAATGTGTTCCAGGGAATGGCCTATTTGAAAAGCCACTCGAATAGCGGTGCTTGGGAAAAAGCAAAAAGAAGCTAAAAAATTCACTCCTTTTTGTTTGTTTGGGAATAATATGTTACCTTTGTACCCAAATAGTGTTTGAAAGGGAATGGAACAAAAAGAAAAGGACATTCTATTACAGAAACTGGCTGATGCTACCCGAAAACTGAACCTCTTGTCTGAGCAGTTGGAGATAGCAAACAGAAAACTGAAAGAATACGAAGAGAAGGCTCTGAAGGCTGAGAAGGCCAGTCAGATGAAATCTCTCTTCCTGGCCAACATGAGCCATGAAATCCGTACCCCCCTGAATGCTATTGAAGGTTTTACGCGCATCATCGTCGAGACAGACTCCGAGGAAGAACGCATGAAATACTATCAGATTGTTGAGAGTAACAACCAGCGTCTGTCGAGTCTGATCAACGAAATCCTCGACCTCTCCAGAGTGGAATCGGGCGAAATCCAGATCAAGAAGGATATGACCGATATCAATCAGTTGTGCGAGAATATCAAGCAGTTGTTTAAGTTCCGTTGTCCGGATTCGCTGAAACTGGAGTTTGAGAAGCCGATGATGACTGTGATGATGAACACCGATGCCAATCGTCTGATACAGGTATTCTCCAATCTCATCAGCAATGCCCTGAAACATACTACGATGGGTAGCATCACCTACGGTTTCCGCGTTATCAACGAGATGAAAGAGATAGAATTCTTCGTAAAGGACACCGGATCGGGTATTGAGCCGGAATTTATCGATCAGATCTTTAACGCCTATGCCTCACAGGATGCAGAACAGCAAAAGGGCTACGGTCTTGGTCTGGCACTCTGTAAGATCATTGTCGAGAAACTGGGAGGAACCATCAGCGTGGAATCGACCGTCAATATCGGTTCCACCTTCACTTTCGTGCTTCCTTTCGAGGGTACTGTCGGAGGTGTCAACCAAGAGCATACCACCTCTACTACCAATGTGCGTACCATCCGTGTGAGCGCCCGTTCTGATGAGATGAACCAGAAGACAATTCTGGTGGCGGAAGACGAAGACAGCAACTACGAGCTGGTGAAGATTGTACTCCAGAAACGTTATCATCTGTTACGTGCCCATAACGGCATCGAGGCCGTCAACCTGAATGAGGACGAAAGGCCAGATCTGATTCTGATGGATATCCGCATGCCTGAGATGAATGGTCTCGACGCCACTCGTATCATCAAGGAAATCAATCACGACACACCCGTCATTGCCCTCAGTGCCTATGCCTTTGAAGAGAATATCCGCGAAGCCAAACTGGCAGGTTGCGACGAGTTCATGGCCAAGCCTTTCAGGGTTGAGAATCTCATTGAGGTGGTCAAGAAATACCTTCATGACGACTAACATTTGTTTGAATCAATCATAAAAAATCACTTATGGGTAAACTTGCAGTTCAGAAGTATTTCTCTTTTATGATGCTCATCATCACCTTTCTGATGATGGTTTTCACGTTCGTAGGCCTTTTCGGAGGCGAGGTTAACCCTTCAGGCAATATGGCACGTGCCCTGCTCGTGTTTGCGCTCCCACTTTTAATAGCCGGTAATGCAATTCTGCTATTATACTGGCTGATCCTGAGGCGATGGCACTGGGCTCTTATGCCATTCATCACCCTTCTCTGCTGTATTCCTTATATAGGAACACTATATAAGTTTGGAGGTATCGACGAGGCTTCAGAGAAACAGGCAGGCCTGAAAATTGCCACTTATAATGTAGCTGGCTTTGGCCGTGAGGCATCAGGTTTCATTGCTCAGGATATTCTCGCTGAGATGAAGAAGCAAAAGGTGGATATCCTTTGTTTCCAGGAGTATTCCGACCATAGTGGTGACAAAAAGAACTCTGAGTCGTATAAGGAATATTTCCCATATATGGCAGAGGGAAAAAGCGATATGGTTATTTACAGTCGTTACCCAATCGTAAATTCTAAGAATATCCCCTTTGAAATGACTAACAACAGTGCCATGTGGGCGGAGGTGAAAATCAACGAACAGGTGATACGCGTATATAACGCTCACCTAGAGACTACAGGTATCAACGGGACCTTACACCGTGCTGCAAAAGTTCAGGATAATACAGGTCTAGAAGTTGAGAACAACCATCTGCTCAGGGCCCTTTACGGAAATTATGCCATCGGTATGATGGCCCGTGCAGGACAGGCAAACGTTCTCGCAATGGATATGAGAGAGTCTGAGGCACCTATCATCGTATGCGGTGATTTCAACGATGTGCCTTACTCCTACGTCTACAACACCATGAAGGGCGATCTCATTGACGGATTCAAGGAGTGCGGAAGTGAATGGATGTACACGTTCCGAGGGGGTAATAAGAAGGTGCGTATCGACTATATCTTCCATGACAAGATGTTCAAAGGACTCACTTATTACAAAAAAGACCTAACCTACTCTGACCACTATCCGGTGTTCCATAAGATAGAGTTGAACAATGAAAACTAAAAATATTAGCCCTGACCATTAGGTCAGGGCTAATTATTATACGATCTTAAATCTCACTCGGAAGGAGCGCTCTTGCTCATCCCAGTTTGTACCAAGCATCTCAAAACGCCCTATCTGAGAAGTACTGCGAACATGCTTGCCGATACAAGGACACACATCATAATCACCGATACGTACCAGCCGGATGGTGTCTGAAGCATCTTCTGGCAAACGGTCTGCAGAAACCTCATCAGGAAGATTGTCACGTGTGACAAACTCGAAGGTTACAGGCAGATCCTCATCAATCAGTTCATTCATCTGACGCTCAATTTCCTTTTCCTCCTGACGCGTCGGCTTATGATCAAGATAGAAACTCATCTTACTCTTCTTCCGTTCAACATGAGCATTATACGACCGTTTGCAGCCAAACAGGCGAATCATTGTCTGATTCAATAGATGCTCCGCCGTATGTGCTGGTGGGAACTCTTCCTTATTGTGGTCATTAAGAATCATGTCCATATGCTTACGCTTTAAACTTCAACACAATAGCACTATAGGCCTGAACATCTACAACGACAGCCCCATCACGCTTCAGCGAGAGCTTCTGTTTTTTGCCTGAGAGCAAATCGGTGGCCTGTACATTCTTCTCCTTCATGTCGAGGAAATCGAAGGCATGTCCAGGAATCGTAATACCAATAGCCTGATCAGCCCCAGCAAAATTGGCAACAATCAGCAGCACCTCTGCCCCAGCCTTACGGATGAAGGCATATTCATGGTGATACTGACCATTGACATACATCAGATCAAAAGAAGCTCCCTTAACGACAGCCTTTTCTGTAGTGGCTATACCGATTACCTTTTCATAGACCGCTTTCAATTGTTTCTCCTGAGCAGTTAGTTTTCGCAGGACAGCACGGACAATAGTGTCCACGCTCCAATAGTCGTAAATCGTAGTACGACCATCATTGCCACTGAAGCCTTCTTTATCCATCCCTCGCTCACCATACTCCTGTCCGAAATAAATCATCAGTGGATTCTGATGCAGAAGGGCAGACACGACCAACCCTGGTACTCCCTTCTGGGCATCGCCTGCAAAGAAAGTACTGGAAATTCTCTGTTCATCGTGATTCTCGAGGAAATAGAGCATGTGATCACGGATATCGTCAGTAGCCTGCCATGCACCAGTGATAGCTGAGGTAGACTGATAACCACGCATCACATCACGCAAAGTGTCATACATGCCCACCTTGTCGTAAAGATAGTCAAAACCTGCAGCAAGATAATTGCGGTACTCAGCAGGATTATAGACTTCTCCGATAAAAAGCATCTGCGGATAGGCAAACTTCACCTTATCAGTAGCCCACTGCCAGAAGGCTGCTGGCACCATCTCAGCCATATCGCATCGGAAGCCATCAATACCCTTCTTAGCCCAGAAAAGCAGGATGTCTGTCATCTTGCTCCATGTGTTGGGAATGGGGGTGAAATGGCCCACGCGCCCTGCATAGTAGTCGACACCATAGTTCAACTTAGCCGTCTCATACCAGTCGTTAATACCCGGTGCATTATGGAAGCAGTCATTACCCGTAGCCTTAGCGGGTTCCTCGATATATGGCTCCATCTCACCATGATAGAGATCGAAATATGGTGTGAAGCGCTGACCCGGACAATAATAGAAATTGTTCTGAGGGTCAAAACCCATCTGTGGATTGTCTTCCTCTCCCAGATCCTTCACGCCCTCAGGCTTGCAAATGCTATGATACTGACGGGCCACATGATTGGGCACGAAATCGATGATGACCTTCATGCCTGCCTCGTGCGTACGCTCTATCAGCTGTTCAAACTCCAGCATACGCTGGTTGACATCCGTAGCCAGATCAGGGTCTACGTCATAATAGTCAGTGATGGCGTATGGAGATCCCGCCTGCCCTTTAACGATAGCAGGATGATTCTTAGGAATACCATAAGCAGTATAATCGGTTTGAGTTGCATGACGGATGATACCCGTATACCAGATATGGCTCACGCCCATGTCCCTGATGTTTTTCAGGGTCGTGGGCGTGAAGTCGTTCATCTTTCCGCAGCCGTTCTCTTCAATCGTTCCACCCTCTTTGCGAGTAGTGTTGCAATTACCATAGAGACGGGTGAAAATCTGATAGATAACAATCTTATCCGATGCCATGAGCTGCAACCTCATTATTGATCTTGGCAATCATACCCTGCAGAGCCTTACCTGGGCCGCACTCCGTAAAGTCGTCAGCACCATCGGCAATCATATTCTCCACACTCTGAGCCCAACGTACTGAGCTCGTGAGCTGTGCAATCAGGTTAGCCTTGATCTCTGAGGGATCAGTATGAGGCTTACCGTCTACATTCTGATAAACAGGACACATAGGCGCCTTGATCTCTATCTTTTCAATAGCAGCCTGAAGTTCGTCCTTGGCAGGCTGCATCAATGGAGAATGGAAAGCGCCACCCACCTTCAGGGGCAGAGCACGCTTGGCACCAGCTGCCTTCAACTGTGCACAAGCTTCATCAATAGCCTCGATATTACCAGAAATAACCAACTGACCCGGACAGTTGTAGTTTGCAGGAACCACAACACCCTTGTCCTGCTTGCTCACCTCTGAACAAATCTCCTCGATTTTCTCGAAAGGCAAGGCAATGATGGCTGCCATTGTGGAGGGCTGAGCCTCACAGGCTTTCTGCATCGCCATCGCACGGGCATATACCAGTTTCAGGCCATCCTCGAAACTAAGGGCACCAGCAGCCGTCAGAGCCGAGAACTCACCCAAAGAATGACCAGCCACCATCTTCGGCTCAAAAGCATCACCCATGCAGAGGGCAGAGATCACACTGTGCAGGAAGACGGCAGGCTGAGTAACCTTCGTCTGCTTCAATTCCTCGTCAGTACCCTCAAACATAATATCAGTGATACGGTAGCCAAGGATATCATTGGCCTTCTCAAAAAGTTCCTTTGCGAGTGGGTTGTTATCATACAAATCCTTACCCATACCAACAAACTGTGCTCCCTGTCCGGGAAAAACAAATGCTTTCATTTTTCTTTTTACATTATTTATTATTGAAATTATTCACTTTTCACTATTCACTAATCACTTTTCATTCCTTTCAGCCTGCAAAATTACTGTTTTTTTCCGAAAGATGACCCATAAAAGATATTTTTTTCGCCAAAGAGTGCTGAATATCGGATTTTTGGTGTAATTTTGCACATGAGAAAGAGTCGAGACAGAAGAAATGAAGTTAATCGTAATGACAAGACCCACGTTTTTCGTGGAGGAAGACAAGATTCTTAGCAACCTCTTTGAGGAGGGTATGGACAACCTGCACTTGCACAAACCAGGTTCCTCACCCATGTACTCCGAGCGGCTGCTGACCCTTTTGGGTGAAGATATTGCCAGCAAGACGACGGTCCACAACCATTTCTATCTGAAAGAAGAATACCGTCTACACGGTATTCACATTGACGATGCCTATACTGAGCCCCCTTCGGGCTATAAAGGAAATATCAGTCGCACCTGCCACGCGATATCCGAACTGAAGGATTCCAAGAAACAATGCAACTACGTGTTCCTGCACCCTATCTTCGATAGCCAGACTATCAAAGAAGAGAAGTCGGGTTTCACGATGGAAGAGTTGAAAGAAGCATCTCGACAGGGACTTATTGACAAGAAAGTGTATGCCCTTGGTGGCATGAACCTCGACAACATCAAGGTGGCCCGCGATCTGGGATTTGGAGGTGTCGTCATCTGTGGCGATCTCTGGAACCGCTTCGATATCCATAACGAGCTCGATTACAAGGAGTTGCTGCAACACTTCGAGCGTTTAAAGAAAGCGATAGACTAATAAAACATATAAATCAGAAAAATGAGCACAACAAACTCTTACATGGTTTTCTCGGGTACCGCCACAAGGTACCTTGCAGAAAAGATCTGCCAAAGTCTGGGCTGCCCTTTAGGACAACTGCAAATCACCAAGTTCTCTGATGGCGAGTTTGCCGTCAGTTACGAGGAGAGCATCCGTGGCCGCGACATCTTCCTGGTGCAGAGCACCTTCCCCAACAGCGATAACCTGATGGAGTTGCTACTGATGATCGATGCCGCCAAGAGAGCCTCAGCCAGAACCATCAATGCCGTTATCCCCTACTTCGGCTGGGCCCGTCAGGACCGTAAGGATAAGCCTCGTGTCAGCATCGGAGCCAAACTGGTGGCCGACCTGCTCAGTGTGGCTGGTGTCAACCGTGTCATCACGATGGATCTGCACGCCGACCAGATTCAAGGCTTCTTCAACGTTCCCGTTGACCATCTCTATGGTTCCAGCGTCATCCTACCCTATCTGCAGAGCCTGAAGCTCGAGGACCTCGTGATAGCCTCACCCGATGTAGGCGGTTCCAAGCGTGCCAATACTTACGCCAAGTTCTTGGGTTGTCCCCTCGTGCTATGCAACAAGACCCGTGCCCGTGCCAATGTGGTAGAGTCCATGCAGATCATCGGTGAAGTGGAAGGTAAGAACGTGGTGATTGTCGACGATATGGTGGATACAGCAGGAACCATCACCAAAGCAGCAGACCTGATGAAGGAGAATGGTGCCAAGACCGTACGAGCCTGCGCCAGCCACTGTGTAATGAGTGGTCCTGCCAGCGAGCGTGTGCAGGACTCTGCTCTTGAGGAGATTGTCTTCACCGACTCCATTCCCTATACCAATCGTTGTGCCAAGGTGAAGCAGCTCTCTGTGGCCGACACCTTTGCAGAAGCCATCCGTCGTGTCATTAACAATATGAGTATCAGTGACCTCTATCTCATTTAAGAAAACCATACTATTGGCAGCTCTGGGCATTATGGTCACGGGCTGCCAATTTTCTTCCAAGCATCAGCAGATGCGGGAGTGGCAGGCCTTGAACGATACGATCCGTGAGTGTAGTCAGAAGATCCAGAATATCGTCAACGTCATCCACCAGAATCCGTATACCACCGAAGAAGCGCAAAAGAGTCTGCTCCACGATCTGGACAGCATCGACCAACACATGAAACAAGCCATTCTAAACTGTCTGGAGCGAAACAAGGATAACGACCTCGGCAAATACATCCGAGAGAACTACACAGAAGAATAAATTGTCATTGAGATTCTGTTCATTTATAGTTTGATATATATCTTCTTGCGGTATAGGATGTAACCGATGAGGAAATTAAGGACGACGAAATAAAGGGCGTATGCTAGAGAGGCCCATTTGAGAGGGGGAATGACGGTGTGAATAGCGTTATAGACAAGTTCGGAGAAGCCGAGGTTTCCCAGGAGAATAGCGAGGAGCTCGCTGGAAACATAGAGAGCAAGAGCATTGACGCCAAAGACATGGAAGAAAGTGGTCCAGCCTGATTTCTTCTGGATATCGATGATATACATGAGGAAGGCCTGTAGGAGGGAAGCTAGGCCGCAGGTGACCATAACGTAACTGGGGCTCCAGATGCGCTTGTTGAGAGGCAGGCCGTAAGAGAGCAGATAGCCTCCGATAACAAGGATGGTTCCAACCACAAAAAGTGCGATGACCTTATCAGTAATAATATCTTTCTGACGGATGAGTTTACCACAATAGAAGCCGAGAAGGACGTGGGCGACAGAGGAGATAGTGCCCAACAGACCCTCAGGATCAACGGGGCTCTTATGATAAAGATGGTCGTAGCCGAAAAGGTTCAGATCAACCTGCGCGAGGACATTAACGCTTGCATCCTCGGCATAACCGTTGCCGAAAACGAGGATGGCAGTATATATAATAAGGAGGCCGATGACTACAGGGATCGTGTATTTGTGGTTACAGAAGAGAGCAAAGAGTGACACAATGCCGTAGCAAAGGGCGATGCGCTGCATGACAGCCCAGATGCGGAGGTGCCCAAAGCACAGGAGATCGCCCTCTATGGCGTTGTCGAACCAGTTGATGAAGAGGCCAATGGCAAACAATAGTACCGTTCGCTTGACGATACGACGTATGACCTTTGGTGTAGGCTTGAACTCGGACTTCACCAGCGATAGGTAACAGGAGATACCCATGATAAATAGGAAGAAGGGGAACACAAGATCGCAGGGGGTCATACCGTTCCACTTTGCATGTTGGAGCATCTCGAAGGACTCGCCCCAGCCGTTATTAACCAATATCATACCGGCAACAGTAATACCGCGGAGGACATCGAGGGATAGAAGACGATTACTGTTCATATTCTTCTGATTACTCTGATTATTCTGAATACTCTGATTTTTTGATTAACGTCATGACCTCACGTGCGATGTCGACGGGAGAGCCTTCGGGGGCAGCAGTGTAGGGATTCTGACGGAGAGTCCATGGTTCCTCGATGGCGTAGTAGTCGAGAGTGACCTCTTGTGGGAGGGCCATCTGGAAGAGCTCTGCTGCCGTCTTTGTAGCATTAGGTCCACCACCGAGAAGATCAGGCTGCGATTTCTGCTGCGCCTTCATCTGATCGGCAAGGGCATTGAAATAACTTTCCCAACGAACATAGTAAAAATCTTTCAGCAGTCCTTGCCACTCCTTATGGGCATAGTCACGCAGACCACCCGTATCAGCACAGTAACGGTTGCCCCAAGTGGTAATCTGTACACGGGCATTCCACTCATAGAGTTTCTTCTCCTCGAGGGTTGTGCCACAGTCAATGGCCGCCTTAATCCAATGGCCCAAGCGAAACTCAGAGCGCGTGCCCAAGAGTTTATCCTGCATCAGCAGCATGAGAAGGAAACGGCGATAATCGCTCTCGAACTCCTTGATGGCAAAGGCCTTGAAATCGGCGATGGTACGCTGGTATTGCAGACGCGCCTGATCAGCTAAGGCCTGACGGGTGATATCGACCAGATCGTACTCAAAATTATTGTTACCACGATACTTCTCAGCTACACTATTCATCATCATAGCTGCTTCGAGTGTAGAATACGGATCGTAATAGTTTTTCATCTTCGACCAAGACGATGCCTGGAAATTGTTCAGCGAGGGGCGTCCACAGAAAATGCTTTCGTGAGGCCCCTGCTGGTTGTTGCCTGCTGGACAATTATAAATAGTACGTGCCAGGAGCAACCAAGCCCGTTCAATGAGAGAATCATCCACCCCATAGCGCGCCTTGACATACTGACGTACCCAGTCTTCTTTCTTAAATTTCTCTGGTCTCCAGGGCAGTTCGCTCATGAGTTCAAACATCACAGGGTTGTTTTCCGAGCCCTCCATCGTGAAGCCGATACCTTTCAGGTGTTGGGTGTTGGGGGTTGGGTGTTGGTTATATGCAGAATAGAAGTTATCAAGCAATTGATCCATGCGGCCGTGAAGGCCGACATTGGCACCGAAGTTCTCAAGAAGGCAAAAAAGCCAATGGTGCTGTTTGTAGCCCTCTTCGCGCTTCCAGATACTGGGAATGCCGAACATCGGACGGCACTCGCTGAACAAATCAAGCACAAGCAGATCGCCCGCCTTCATACCATCCACCATCTGCGGACGGGGATTCTCTGTCCAGCCCTGAATCACCCATACGGCCTTGGGATTGACGCGTTTCATGGCTTGCATCATTGCCTCACCGGCTTTGGCGTAGTCGATGGAGGCATCGTCGTTGCTCTCGTGGAAAGGATCCATCGAGTAATAATCGGCCTTGCCGAAGAGTTTGGTCAGTTCGTCGAAGTAGAGTTTGGAAATCTCTGCAAAGCGGGGGTCGGTAGGCAGAAGATTCGCAGGACGCTGGAATCCATTCCAAAGGCCAGCATCAGCGACATTCAGTCCGAGACGCGCTTTGGCATCATGGGGAACCATACCACTATAGCCTGGCAATACGGGATGCATGCCCAATTGCCGCATACGGGCGAGAATCTGTTTCTGAAGCTTCTCCTGACGACTATACCAGGAAAGGGGCAACGGACCACCCCACCCTTCGAGATTGTTCATCTCCCACCAGGCGAGGAAGGCCGGACCAGCGATGAACTTGCCTATCTCTTCTTCAGTATAGCCGAGTTTCAGGAGCATATTCCGCCACACACACTCCTCACCCACGATAGCCAAAGGAAGATTGACGCCATGCAGTGCCATCCAATCGATTTCCTGCTCCCAACGTTTCCAATCCCAAAAAGCCATAGAGTAAGAGAACGTGCAATAATTGAAGTCGTAGCGCAGGGTGAGATCAGTCTCATGGCGCTCTTTTTGCTTGACGGCAGGGAGAACGGCAGGCAATTTCGCCTGCATCTGGTTCCAGGAAAGGTGAATACCGGCATAGTACTTCAAATACCAGTTGATACCGGAGGCGATATTCACCCAGGTATTGCCTCTTACCACGACCTTCGTACCTTTTTGGTCGAGTTCGAAAAAGTCTTTCTGACTCTTCACGATCTCGGTCTTGAACTTCGTCGAAGCGCCCTTGTCGATTCTTTCCAGAAGTTCATCAACGGGATTCGCTCCCATTCCCAATGAGAACAGGGCGATGATTGCGGTTAGTAATAGCTTTTTCATAAACATTTCTCTTTTGCTATATCAGTTTCATTTCTTTGGCTTTCGTCATCAGTAGTTGCATCAGGGGTTCGCGCTCGTTTTCAACATGGTTGTCGAGTACAGCGTCCTTGAGGTATTGCTTCAGCACGCCCACCTCACGCGAGGGTTTCAGGTGGAAGAGTTCCATAATCTCGTTGCCGTCGATGACAGGCTGGAGCAGTCGTACATAGTCTTTTTCTTTCAGGTCGGCAAGTTTCTCGCGCACCATCCGGAAATTCTCGAGGAAGATTTTCTTCCTGACCTCATTCTTTGAGGTGATATCAGCCTCACAAAGTGTCATCAGATCGTCGATATCCTCGCCCGCATCGTTCAGCAGACGGCGCACAGCACTGTCTGTCACCTCATCGTCGGCGATGGCAATGGGGCGCATGTGGAGATCTACGAGTTTCTGCACATACTTCATCTTCATGTCGAGAGGTAACATGAGACGGCGGAAGATCACAGGCACCATCTTGGCACCTATTATATTATGATTATAGAAAGTCCAGCCAATGGCTGGGTCCCAACGTTTAGACTTGGTTTTGCCGACATCGTGGAGAATAGACGCCCAACGCAGCCAGAGATTGTCAGACGTGGCGACAACGTTTTCCAGCACCTCCAGCGTATGGTAGAAGTTATTCTTATGGGCACGTCCGTTCTTCTGTTCTACGATATCGAGGGCTGCGAGTTCAGGCAGGATGATCTGCAGGAGCCCCACACGTTGCAAGTATTCAAAACCGATGCTGGGATGCGGGGCCATGATGATCTTGTTGAGTTCATCCTTGATGCGTTCACCACTCACGATCTTGATTCTGTCGGCCATGCGCTCCAATGCTGTGAAGGTTTCATCTTCAATCTGGAAGTTCAGTTGGGTAGCAAAACGGATGCATCGCATCATACGCAAAGGATCATCGGAAAAAGTGACAGCGGGCTCCAAGGGAGTGGCAATGATGCCATCCTCAATGTCAGCCAGACCATTGAAAGGATCCACAAGTTCGCCAAAACGGCCCTTATTCAGGCAGATGGCCATCGCATTGATGGTAAAATCGCGACGGTTCTGGTCGTCCTCAAGAGTACCGTCTTCGACAATGGGTTTACGGGAATCGTGGCTGTAGCTCTCCTTACGAGCACCCACGAACTCTACTTCAACCTCCTCTCCTTTTTGGTGAAATTTCACCTGCGCCGTACCGAAATTCTTAAATACGGAAAGGTGGGCCTTTCGGCCTAAGATACGCTTCAGTTCCTGAGCCACAGCAATACCGCTACCCACGACCACCACGTCGATATCGTTGGAAGGCCGTTCGAGGAAGATGTCCCGCACATAACCTCCCACGACATAACACTCGACCCCAAGACGGTCGGCCGCCTCGCTGATCTGATGGAACAACTGCTGGTCTAAAATGGCTGCTAATTCTTCGTCAGTATATAATTTCATTAGAACTTTTTCACAAATTTGCTGCAAAGATACGAAATAATTCATAATTCATAATGCATAATTCATAATATTTTTGTAATTTTGCACCGAATTTCAGGAAATATGACAATGAAAAGATTGGTTTTGAGCGCGATGGCAGTCTTATTGCTGGTGTCCTGCGGAGAGAATGAATCCCAGAAACAGGCCGAGGCGATGCTCGAAAAGGCAGGTATCTGTTACGAGCAAGGGCAATACAACCAAGCACTGATCGTTATCGACAGTCTGAGGAAGATATACCCCAACGCCATCGACACCCGAAAAAAGGCCCTCAAACTCTATCAGGATATTGAACTGAAGAAGGCCCAACAGGAGTTGCTCATCACCGATAGTCTGTTACAGACCGTCAACCACGACTACGCCTACCAACAAGAAAAGGTGGAGCGTGATAAGGCGGCTCTGCGCGCCACACCCGAGGAACTGACAATGCTCACCCTCACCCGTATGAAGCGTGACTCTCTGCGCACGCAGGCGGAGGTGCTAGGTGCAAAAATCCGATATATTCACAAGAAGCAAAAGGAGATGAAATAACTATGGATCAGTTCGAGAAGACGAACCAGGAATTTGAACAGGCCATTGCAGAATGTCGCGCCCTGTTTGAGAAGAAACTCCACGACTACAAGGCATCGTGGCGCATTCTGCGTCCTACGGCCCTCACCGACCAGCTCTTCATCAAAGCCAAGCGCATCCGCTCACTGGAAATCAAGAAGGAGTCGATGGTGGGAGAAGGTATCCGACCCGAATTCATCGCACTGATCAACTATGGTATTGTAGGGCTCATCCAGCTCTACAAGGGATTTGCCGACATCGTCGACATCACCAACGACGAGGCCATGCGTCTCTACGACCAGTACGCCCACGAGGCCCTGGAGCTGATGAAGCGCAAGAACCACGACTACGACGAGGCCTGGCGCTCAATGCGCGTCAGCTCGTATACAGATTTCATCCTCACGAAGATAGAACGTATTAAGGAGATCGAAAACCTTGGGGGCGACACGCTCGTGTCTGAGGGTATCGACGCCAACTATATGGACATCATCAACTACGCGGTCTTTGGAATGATAAAACTCGCATGAGGAAGGTACTTGTCAACATCGCCCGATTGCTGCTCGCCCTGACGTTTATCCTGTCGGGATTCGTAAAGGCGGTAGATCCGTTGGGCACCCAATACAAGATCAACGACTACCTCGGCGCCCTGCACCTGCGCGATATGGTGCCTGACTTCCTGACACTCTCCGCCTCGGTATTACTGTCGGCAGCGGAGTTTGTCATCGGTATTTGCCTGCTCTTCGCCATACGGAGACGACTGGTATCGAAGATCACTCTTGGTGTGATGGTCGTTATGACACTCATCACCCTTTGGCTCGCCATCGACGATCCCGTGAGCGACTGCGGTTGTTTCGGCGATGCACTGGTGCTCACCAACTGGCAGACATTCTGGAAGAATGTGGTGCTGCTCATCGCTGCCGCCATCATCTGTTGGAGACCGTTGGATATGGCGCGCATGATCAGCCGGACCAATCAGTGGATCGTGCTTAACTACACGGCGCTGTTCATCCTGTTCATCGCAGGCTATTGCCTTTACGACCTGCCGATGTTCGACTTCCGTCCCTATCATGTCGGAGCCAACATCCAGGAGGGTATGGAAGTGCCTGAGGGAGCCCGGCAGCCACAGTTCGAGACCACCTTCATTATGGAGAAGAACGGTCAGCGACAGGAGTTCACCGTCGACAACTACCCTGACTCCACCTGGACCTTCATCGACTCGAAAACCGTCCAGACTGCCGAAGGCTATGTGCCACCCATACACGATTTCTCTATCTCCACGGAGGATGGCGACATCACCAGCGAGGTGCTCGGGAAAGAGGGTTACACCTTCCTGCTCATCTCGCCGCATCTGGAAGATGCCGACGATACCTATTTCGATCGCATTAATCAGATGTATGAGTATTGTCAGGAAAACGGCTATCCCTTCTACTGCCTCACTGCGAGTACGGACCGGGCCAGAAACCGTTGGCGCGACATGACGGGAGCCGAATATCCCTTCTACACCACTGACGAGACTACGCTGAAGACGATTATCCGTAGTAATCCCGGCCTGATGCTCCTGCGTCAGGGGACCGTGATCCGCAAATGGAGCCACAACCGTCTGCCCGAGGAGCATCAGCTCACCAAACGGCTGGAAGACAACGAGTTAGGCCAGATGCCCGTCGACAGCGTACCAGGCAAGATTTTCAAGCTGCTGATGTGGTTTGTACTGCCGCTGATGATGCTCACCATCGCTGATCGCCTCTGGGCATGGACAAAATGGCTCCGTTCTGGGAAAGCAAAGAAACCGGAAGCCTCAGATGATTCCAAGAATTCAGATTATTCAGATAACAACCCATTAATAAAAGGAAAAAAGATTATGAGAAAAAAGATTGTAGCCGGCAACTGGAAGATGAACATGAATCTCCAGGACGGTATTGCTCTTGCGAAGGAGCTCAATGAGACACTGAAAGCAGACAAGCCCAACTGTGGCGTCGTCATCTGCACACCGTTTATCCACCTGGCAAGCATCGCCCAGTTCCTCGATCAGGATGTCATCGGTCTTGGTGCTGAGAACTGCGCTGACAAGGAGAAGGGTGCTTTCACCGGTGAGGTGAGTGCTGAGATGGTAAAGTCTACAGGTGCACAGTACGTCATCCTCGGCCACTCTGAGCGTCGTGAGTATTATAAGGAGACTCCCGAGATCCTGAAGGAGAAGGTAATCCTCGCCCAGAAGAACGACCTGAAGGTGATCTTCTGCATCGGTGAGAGCAAGGAAGAGCGTGAGGCAGGTAAGCAGAACGAGGTCGTAAAGGCCGAGCTCGAGGGCAGTGTCTTCAACCTTTCTGAGGAGGATTTCCGTAAGATTGTCATCGCCTATGAGCCCATCTGGGCCATCGGTACAGGTCTGACCGCTACCGCTGAGCAGGCAGAGGAGATCCACGCCTATATCCGCTCAATCATCGCCGAGAAGTACGGACAGGAAGTTGCCGACGACACCACAATCCTCTACGGTGGTTCCTGCAAGGCTTCGAACGCTCCTGAGCTGTTCGCCAAGCCCGACATCGACGGAGGTCTGATTGGTGGTGCTTCTCTGAAGGCTGCCGACTTCAAGGGTATCATTGACGCCTGGAAGAAGTGAAACGGCTTTTAACCATAGGATGGATGTGTGTTAGCTGCCTACTGGCAGCTAACGCACAGACAACCTTCACCCAGCGACTCCAGAAGAGCAATACCGGTGAGGGAAAGGTGACCGTAACACAGTCGAAGGAAATCGACGATCTCGTGAATGGCCCCCAGGATGTGGTTACGCCAGCAAAGCAGACTCAGAGTAATCAGACTATTCCGGATACCCAGAGTACTCCGAATAATCAGAACACTCCGAAAACCCCGACGACCCAGAATCCCCAACAGAGTCTTCAGCCCCAGCAGTCCCAGCGCCCGCAGGTAACAACACAGCCTGAAGCCACACCCGACACCACCTACACGGACGAGCCCCGCAAGAAAGTGCTGAAAGGATACAAGATCAACGGCTATCGGGTACAAGTCTTTG
>JAEEGI010001022.1_pt1 | contig 72048 bp, 54 predicted proteins | sample 8958751 | NCBI WGS metagenome assembly JAEEGI01 (sample SAMN16246545, study PRJNA631951) | gut metagenome | biome: gut microbiome; feature: rumen; material: KS-attached | host: Bos | place: Iran: Karaj | collected 2018-10
GCGCCGGCGTCTATGCTCCGCCGCTTGACCCGGACGCAGAACCTTCCGTCTACCTTTACGAGCGCCCCGTTCCCAGCGAGACCACTCCGCCGTCGTACGTGATAGTTTACGGCAAATACTATCGCGCCGATGACCCGGCCCTCTCCGACGAGGAAAAGGCCGCAGGAGGCGTTTACTGCTATTATAAGGTGGACCTGATGGACAAGGGGGAGTACTATCCCGTGTACCGTAATTTCAAGTACAGGATAGAGATAAGCAAGATCACGGCCAGGGGCCACGACACCGCCGCCGCGGCCGCCGCATCTGCCGGCAGCGCCGACGTATCGGCCGATATCAACGCCTCCCACCTTGCAGACATCTCTGACGGAACCCGCCGTATGGCCGTGCAGCCATGGCTGGCGCATACCTACATCACCGGCGGCAGGGAGGAAACCCTGAGCGTGGTGTTCTACGACGACATCACCGGCGACAGTCCGCAGTTCAACATGAATCCCTCCAGTGTCTGGTGCACCGTAACCCCCGCGGGCGGCGGCGTCATCAAGGACGATGCCGTCACAATAGGCGCGCCTTCCCAGGAAAACGACTCCGGCTACGGCTTCAGGCGCATCACCTACGATATATGCGACCCCGACGAGCACGTAGCCAGAACCCAGACCATAAGGGTTTATTGCAAGACCGACGTGAACGACGGCGATGAAACCCCGCTTTACAGGGATATCGTCCTTACGCTTCAGCCCAAGCAGGTAATGAAGGTGAACTGCCGCAAGGACAGGGTGCTCCGCTTCCCGGGAGAAGAGCAGGTTGTGGATATCAGCATCCCTGACGGCCTTGTGCAGAGCATGTTCCCGCTTGTGTTCACCATTGAACCCGTGAATATGACTCTTACTCCGGACAACAGCATGGGCAACATGCCTGTAGTGTACGGGAACACCGTAGACCCCAATATCGCTGCCGGAGAAGTGAGGCCTGTATTCCAGTTCCAGCGTACCCTCACCTGGGAAGAGTACAAGAGCATCCGCACAACCTTGGAATTCGAGGACGAGAGCCGCTGGAAGACCTTCTCCTGCTATTTCAAGACCAACTGTGCAGCATGCGCCACAACGGTATGGGTGGCTAACGAGTTCTTTATCCCGGCCTCCGACTATTTCTCCGACTACCGCTCGTTCAGGAATGCGGCGTTCACAACGTCAATTCCAAGAAGCACCCAGAATGATGTGAAAGTGAAATTTGGCGTGGAACAGGAAAACGGTGTATACCCGGAGGTGTTCATGAAGCTTCAGAACCTTACCTGCACAGGCATGACTTATTCTCAGGAGCACCAGGCCTATGTGATCCATCCCCAGATGGACGAGGTTACCCTTACCCTTGGAGTAGCCACCCAGGACGGCAACGTGGCCGTAACACTGTTTACGGCGGACGACTCCTACGAGCCCGTAACCCTTACGCCATGGTATTTCTACAACGTGGGCTTTGTAGACGCCCACTATATGCCCGGCAGTTCCGGCAACAAGTGGGGATCAAATGTGGTGTTCGGGCATGTGAACAGCGAAGCCAAGAACCTGCTGTTCGGATACTGTACCGATCCTGACAATCCCACTCCCACTGTATATTTCAAGAACCTGTCCGGTATATCCTCCGGCTTCTCTTCCGTTGAACTGAAGGGCAACAGCATGCACCAGAGTCCCTATTCCGGACTCGACAATTACTGGTGGGCGACACTAAAGAGCATTGCCGGCCAGGGAACAGCGTCGTTTACCTTAAGTGCCGTGGGGTATGTGGAGGAGAATATTTCTGTCAACCGTTTCAACGGTCACATGCTGGCTCCTAATATCATTGATGCCGCAACTCTGAGGAGTAAGTTTTCTACCGGGAATGTTTATTCCGACATAGTTTTTGGCGACAACAAGAAGTGTTATGCGAGCATCGAAGTTGTGCCGGCTCCTCAGGTGAGCAGCCACGGCCTTGTCCTTGCTGCCGGTCATACATACCGCATAAGCGTGGATTTCTATGACAAGAACGGCAGTGGCGTTCACGTTGTTCCCAACGACGCAGACCTGTTCTATATCCAGCTGGATTATTATTCGGAAGGCGGCGTTCCAATGAAGCATCTCTATGCGGAGCCGATAGAACCGGAGGACAGCCAGTACTATCAGTATCCAGGCAGCGCCTTCGAGTATATATGGTCCCTGCCGCGTGGCAGCAAGGGCGGTGTACTTGAGATAAAAGCGCCCAATACAAGGAACGTCGAGATTTCCGGTGTACGAATGATGGCTTTCAAGGGTACTCTGAACGATTAGCTGACAATTTGTCAGTTTTCTGTAAGTGGCACGGGCATTGAAGATATGTCCGTGCCATTTCCGTCATCCCCGGCCTGATCGGGGATCTTGAACGAACAACTATAAAACGTATTATATTATGCTTAAACCTTTAGGAACAAGAGTGGTGGTTGAACCCAAAGAGGCAGAGACCATGACCGCCGGGGGCCTTTACATCCCGGACAACGCAAAGGAAAAACCCCAGCAGGGTGTCATAGTGGCCGTGGGCCCCGGCTCCAAGGACGAGCCCATGGAGGTCAAGGTCGGTGAAACCGTCCTTTACGGCAAATATGCAGGCACAGAGGTCACCGTTGAAAACAAAAAGTACCTCATCGTAAAGCAGTCTGACATTTTAGCAATCCTGTAAGTTATGGCAAAAGAGATAAAATTCAATACAGACGTCCGCGCCGCCATGAAGGAAGGCGCAGATGCATTGGCAGATGCCGTTAAGGTAACCCTCGGCCCCAAAGGCCGCAACGTGGTCATTGCAAAGAAGTTCGGTGCGCCCCAGATTACCAAGGACGGCGTAACCGTGGCAAAGGAAGTGGAGCTGGAAGACCAGTTCCAGAACATGGGTGCACAGATGGTGAAGGAAGTTGCTTCCAAGACCAACGACCAGGCCGGTGACGGTACCACAACCGCAACCGTGCTTGCACAGGCCATCATCAACGTGGGCCTCAAGAACGTTGCCGCAGGTGCCAACCCCATGGACCTCAAGAGAGGTATCGACAAGGCAGTTGCAGCAGTTGTAGCAGACCTCAAGAAGCAGAGCCAGCCGGTAGGTGAGGACTACTCCAAGGTAGAGCAGGTGGGCACCGTCAGCGCCAACAACGACGCCCACATCGGCAAGCTCATCGCCGACGCCATGGCAAAGGTAAAGAAAGACGGCGTAATCACCGTAGAGGAAGCCAAGGGCACGGAGACAGAGGTAAAGGTTGTCGAAGGCATGCAGTTCGACCGCGGCTACATCAGCCCTTACTTCATGACCAACGGAGACAAGATGGAAGCCGTCCTTGACGATGCCTACATCCTCCTCACGGACAAGAAGATCTCCAACATGGAAGACCTAATGCCCGTCCTGGAACCCGTTGCACGTGAAGGCCGCAGCCTCCTCATCATTGCAGAGGACGTTGAAGGCCAGGCACTTACCACCCTGGTAGTGAACCGTCTGCGCGGCACCCTCAAGGTAGCCGCAGTGAAGGCCCCCGGCTTCGGAGACCGCCGCAAGGAAATGCTCCAGGACATTGCTACCCTCACCGGTGCAGTTGTCATCTCCGAGGAGCGCGGCTTCACCCTCCAGAACGCCAACGTCCAGATGCTTGGCAAGGCAGAGAAGGTAACCATCACCAAGGAAAATACCACCATCGTAGGCGGCGCAGGCAACCAGGCCGATATCAAAGACCGTGCAGACCAGATCCGCGCCCAGATAGAAACCACCAAGAGCGACTACGACCGTGAGAAGCTCCAGGAGCGTCTTGGCAAGCTTGCCGGCGGCGTGGCAGTCATCTACGTGGGTGCTACCACAGAGGTAGAGATGAAGGAGAAGAAAGACCGTGTGGACGATGCCCTCAACGCAACCCGTGCGGCAGTTGAGGAAGGTTACCTCCCGGGCGGCGGCGTGGCATACATTCGTGCCGCAGAAGCCCTCAAGGGCCTCAAGGGAGAGAACGAAGACCAGACCACCGGTATCCGCATCATCGAGCGTGCAATTGAGGAACCCCTCCGCCAGATTGCCAACAACGCCGGCGTAGAAGCCTCCGTCATCATCAACAAGATCCGCGAAGGCAAGGGAGACTTTGGCTACAACGCCCGCACCGACGAGTACGTAAACATGTACGAGGCCGGCGTCATCGACCCCACCAAGGTTGCCCGTGTTGCCCTGGAGAACGCTGCATCCGTTGCCGGCATGCTCCTCACCACAGAGTGCGGCATAGTGGACATCCCGGAGCCCGCACCCGCAGCTCCCGCAATGCCCGCCGGTGGCATGATGTAATTCCCCGGAAATGTGAAAGGTTCGGTAAAAAGTGCCGAACCATTTACACAAAACGGCACTACAGGCCATATAACGTAAAAGGTTCGGCATAAAAAACCGAACCTTTTACATTTTGGCACCACGTCCAGCTGTGCTCCCAAGGCAAATGCCATTTAAATAGAACACCCCTACGGAAAACGTTGCATTTTTTCGTATCTTTGCATACTTATGAAAACAATCCGGAATCAGTATTTTGAAGGAGAACGCCCGCTTTACGCCTGTCACGGCTTAAGGCTGGAGGGTGTGAAGATCGGCCCCGGGGAATCGTCCCTGAAGGAAGGGTCCGATGCAGAGGCGGTTAACTGCGAGTTCGACGGCAAGTACCCATTCTGGGAGTACGATGGCTTCACCATCCGTAACTGCGTCTTCCGCGAGGGCGCCCGCGCCGCTCTGTGGTACACCAGAAACTGCAGGATGTACGATACCCTTGTGGAAGCCCCCAAGATGTTCAGGCGCATAAAGGGCGCATACCTGGAGAATGTCCAGATTCCCCATGCCCTGGAGACCTTCTGGGACTGTGACGATGTTACCCTGCGTAACGTTGAGGCCTCCGAGGCCAACTACATCTTCATGCACACGGACAACATAGACATAGACGGCTTCAAGCTGCAGGGGAACTACTCTTTCCAGTATGCTAGAAACGTTGTCATACGCAACGCCGTCATGGACACAAAGGACGCCTTCTGGGAAAGCGAGAACATTACGGTTTACGACTCCGTTATCCAGGGCGAGTTCCTGGCCTGGTACTCAAAGAACCTCCGTCTTGTCAGATGCCGGATAGGCGGCACCCAGCCCCTCTGCTACTGCGAGAACCTTATCCTGGAAGACTGCACCTTCGAGCCCGATGCCGACCTTGCCTTCGAGTACTCCTCCGTCCAGGCCACCGTCAAAGGCCGCATCCATTCCGTGAAAAACCCCCGCACCGGCTTCATCAAGGCCGATGAAATTGGCGAAATCATCTTAGACCAGAACATCAAAAAGCCCGGAGACTGTGAAATACAACTTCGATGAGATTGTCCCGCGCCGCGGCACGGGCAGCGTAAAGTGGGACCACTGCGCCCCTGGAGCCATCCCCATGTGGGTGGCCGATATGGACTTCAAAGCCGCCCCGGAAATACTGGAGGCCCTCCAGAAGCGTCTGGACCATGGTGTCTTCGGCTACCAGCTGGTCCCGGACCAGTACTTTGAGGCCATAGACGGCTGGTTCACGGAAAGGCACGGCTGGAGCGGGCTCAAGCGGGAAACCATCGTCCCCACAACCGGGGTTATTGCGGCTTATTCCGCGGCCATAAAGGCCATGACGGTGCCCGGGGACAAGGTCATCGTCATGACCCCGTGCTACAACGCCTTTTTCCCGGCAATCCGCAACAACAAGTGCGTGCAGCTGGACAATCCCCTTCACTATGAGAACGGCCTCTGGAGCATAGATTTCCAGGACTTTGAGGAAAAGTGCAAGGAAGCCCGGGTGCTTCTTCTGTGCAACCCCCACAACCCAGTGGGCCGCGTCTGGACAAGGGAAGAACTGCTGCGGGTGGGCGAGATCTGCCTCCGCCACAACGTTTTTGTGATATCGGACGAGATCCACTGCGAGCTCACCTACCCGGGCCATGACTACACACCCTGGGCCACCCTCCCGGAAGCCATGGTGCTGAACTCCGTCTCCTGCATATCGCCCACCAAGGCCTTCAACATTGCCGGCATCCAGATAGCCAACATCTTTGCTGCCGATCCCGCCATCCTTGCAAAGATGGACCGCGCCATAAACGACAACGAGTGCTGCGACGTCAATGTCTTCGGTGTAACCGCCCTCATGGCCGCCTACAACCATGGAGGCTCCTGGCTGGACCAGCTGCGGGAATACCTCCTGGACAACGCCCGCACCGTGTACTGCTTCCTGGAAGACCACCTTCCGCAGGTGGTTGCCAGCCCCCTGGAGGGCACCTACCTGATGTGGCTTGACTTCCGGGAGGTGATAGGCAGTGAGCCCGGCGCCAGCGAGCGCCTTGCCTCCCTCCTTGAGCGTCAGGGTGGAGTAAAGCTCTCCACCGGCACCATTTACGGTCCCGTGGCCGAGGGCTGGGAGCGCCTCAACATAGCCTGCCCCCGCAAACTCCTTCTGGAAGGCCTGAACCGCCTGTCTCAGTCCCTCCCTCTCCAGTAACATCCTCATCTCCGGTAACTTCCTCATCTGCGGCCACGTTATGGCGTGTTTTTGTGACCTGGCGTGACATGCCCTGGACCTGGTCCACCTGGTATTGTCATCTGCGGCCACGTTATGGCCTCCCAAACGTGAAAGGTTCGGTTTTTTTGACCGAACCTTTTACATTATACGCCTTGTAGAGCCATTTTACGTAAATGGTTCGGCACTTTTTACCGAACCTTTCACATTTTTGCAGTGTTTTGGCGTGTTTGTCCACGGAAAGTGGGTGTTTTGGTGGACAAGTTGTGGTTTTGGCGGGTTTGTCCACGGAAAGTGGGTGTTTTGGTGGACAAGTGGCGGAATTTTTGTAAATTTGTGTGAGATTCCCGGTCGGAGCCGGCAGGGAATGAAAGGATTAAACCATTACTATATGAAAAAGGTTTTGTTATGGATGGCTGCGGCCCTTATGGTGTGGGGTTGCGGGCCAAGGAAAGCGCAGGAGCCTGAGGCGGAGTATTTTGCAGAGTATGTGAAGGCATATACGGGCGGTATAGTGGGGGAAGATGCCGTGATTCGCATCCAGCTCATGGAAGAGGCCGCACAGGACGTGGCAAAGGCGGGGGAACTGTTCAGTTTCAAGCCCGCAATTGAAGGCATTACGGTCTGGGAGGCCCCGGACCAGGTGGCATTCACCCCGGCACCCGGAGAACTTGTTCCCGGCCAGAACTACAGCGCTTCTTTTGCACTCCGCAAGGCCATCGAAGGTCCTAAGCCGCCAAAGAGCTCCAGCGTGCCGGCCAGCTTTGACTTTGGATTCACGGTAAGGAAGGCCATACAGGCCGCCCAGGAGCAGGAAGATACCCGCGACGGCTTCCGCGTAAGGAGCGCAAAGCTTACGGAATCCCGCATAGAGATACAGTTCAGCGAGTCTCCCGTGAATGCCGCCCAGAAAGGCATGATAGAACTCCAGGGAGTTGCCAGGAGCTATGTCCAGGTAGAAGACCAGCTGGTGAAGGTATACTTCGAGGGCCGAAAGGGAGACATGGTCCTTACGGTAGATAAAGGCATTAAAAACGCAGGCGGAGATGCCCTGGGAGAGGACTACACAAAGACTTACAAGGAGAATGAGGAAAAGCCCGCCGTCACCATTCCCGTCAGCGGCAACATCCTCCCGGACAAGCGGAACCTCATGCTTCCTTTCCGCGCCGTCAACCTGAGCGCCGTAGAGGTAAGGATAGTAAAGATTTATGAGAAGAACGTCCTCATGTTCCTCCAGGAAAACAGCCTTGCCGGCGCCAGCAGCCTAAGGCGATGCGGCCGTCTCATCTACAAGGCCGATATCCCCCTGGACACTGACGGAGACCTCCACGACTGGAACGACCACTGCCTCTACCTTGGCAACATCATAAAGCAGGAGCCCGGCGCCATCTACAGCGTCACAATCGCCTTCCGTCAGGACCAGAGCCTCTACGGCGGCAAGGAGCCCGTCAGGATCACCTCTGCCCAGGGCGGCAGGCCCACTAAGGCCGATGACGCCATCTGGGACGTCCAGAACCCCTGGATCTGGGACAACTACTACGACTGGAGCGAGTACAACTGGCAGGAGGCCGATGACCCGGACAAGCCCTCCTACTACATGGACGCTGACCGCTTCCCGTCCATCAGGCTTCTCTCCTCCGACATCGGCCTTGTGGCCGAGTACGCCGGCGGCGACGACCTCTGGATTGCGGCTACGGACCTTGTGACCGCGAAGCCCATGGGCGGCGTCCAGCTTGAGGTGTACGACTACCAGCTGCAGAGCATCGGCACGGCAAAGACCGGCGGCGACGGCCTGGCACAGCTGAAGGTGGACCACAAGCCCTTTGCCATAGTGGGCAAGGCCGGCGGCAGCACCGCTTACCTCAAACTTGGCACCGAGCGTTCCCTGAGCCGCTACGACGTCGGCGGTGAGGTCCTGAAAGAGGGTCTCAAGGCCTTCGTATACGGAGAGAGGGGCGTCTGGAGGCCCGGCGACACCCTGCACGTGGCGGCCATCGTCCAGGACAAGGGACATTCCCTGCCGGACGGCCATCCCGCCACCCTGGAGATCTATACTCCGGAAGGCCAGTTCTACAGCAAGGCCGTCCGCAAGAGCAAGGACGGCTTCTTCTCATTCGAGATTCCCACCAAGGCCGATGACCCCACCGGCTACTGGAACGCCTACCTGAAAGTGGGCGCCGGCAGCTTCCACAAGACTCTCCACGTAGAGGCCATAAAGCCCAACCGCCTCAAGATAAGCACTTCCCTTGAAGACGAGAAGGTGCTTCAGGCAGGGAAGGCCGTGAACATCTATACATCGGCAAGGTGGCTTTCCGGCGGTGTGGCCGGGGAGTGCCCCGCCAATGCCAGGATGACCCTCAGGAAGGCCTCCAAGACCACCTTCAAGGGCTTTGAGAAGTACTGCTTCACTGCACCGGCGTCCCAGTTTACATCGGCGGAATATGTGCTTTATGAGAAGCGTCTCAGCGGGGCAGGAGACCTTAACGTGCCTGTGAAGATGCCCGATGCCTCCGGCGCTCCCGGAATGCTGCAGGCGTTCATCGTCACAAGCGTGCAGGAGGCCGGCGGCGACGAGAGTTTCACCACCGCCTCCATCCCGTTCTCCCCGTACAGCTCCTACGTGGGCATACGAATCCCCGAGGGCGATTACCTTGAGACGGACAAGGACCACCAGCTTGCCATAGCCGTGGTCAATGCCGATGGCGTCCGCGTCAAAGGCCACCGCGTAGAGTACGCCGTTTACAAGACCGGCTGGAACTGGTGGTGGGACAGCCCCGGCGGAGACCTGGACGCCTGGATAAGCGGATCGTCCGTGCAGAAAGTTGCAAGCGGGACGATTACCCCGGAGGACAAGGACGCCTCCGTCAAATTCCGTGTGGACTATCCGGACTGGGGCCGGTACCTCATTCTGGCTCGTGACCGCGCGTCGGGCCACGTGAGCGGAAGCTTCTTCACCGTAGACTGGCCGGAATACCGCGGCAGGGCAGACCGCAAGGACCCCGAAGCCCTTACCATGCTCACCTTCTCTACTGACAAACCGTCATACAAGGTGGGAGAGAAGGTGAAGGTGTTCATCCCCGCTTGTGCCGATGCCCAGGCCCTGGTGTCCCTGGAGAATTCCGGCGAGGTCCTGCACCGCAAATGGGTGTCCGCCTCGGACAAGGAGAGCGTCTACAGCTTTACCGTCACCCCCGATATGGCTCCCAACTTCTATATCCATATTACCATGGTGCAGCCCTACGGAGCAACCGCAGACGGCGTTCCCATGCGTATGTACGGCGTCCAGAGGGTGCTGGTGGACAATCCTGACTCAAAGCTTGAGCCCGTTGTCAAGCTGCCTTCAGTGATCCGTCCGGAAGAGAAGTTCACCGTGAAGGTGTCCGAGAAATCCGGCAAGCCCATGACCTACACTCTTGCAATAGTGGACGAGGGCCTTCTGGACCTCACCGCCTTCAAGACTCCGGACCCGTGGGCCTGGATGTACAAGCCGGAAGCCCTTGGAGTAAAGACCTGGGACCTTTATGACAGCGTGATAGGAGCACGTAACGGCAAGTTTGCATCCGTTGCGGCAGTCGGCGGTGACCAGGATGCCCTGGTGAGTGCCCGAAAGGACAACCGCTTCAACCCTGTGGTGCTGTATGTGGCGCCAAGGACGCTGGCAAAGGGCACGGATAAGCTTGAGCTTCAGCTTCCCATGTATGTGGGAAGTGTCCGCGTGATGGTTATTGCAGGTCATGACGGCGCTTATGGCGCTACGGAGGCCACAGTGCCAGTACAGAGTCCTCTGATGGTTATTCCTACGCTGCCGCGCGCCCTGGGCTCCGGAGAGGAGGTGACCCTTCCCGTCAACGTGTTTGCCATGGAAGACGGCCTCAGGGATGCTTCCGTAGAGGTCAAGGTGGACGGCCCGGTGGCCGTTGTGGGGGCATCGGCACAAAGCGTGACGTTTGACTCTCCGGGAGACAGGCTGCTGCATTTTGCCCTCAAGGCCACGGAAGGCGAGGGCGTTGCACATATTACCGTAAGCGCCAGGGGAGGCGGACACAAGACCTCCGAGACAGTTGCCCTTACGGTTGCGAACCCCAATCCGGAGGTGACCAGGGTGCAGAAATTCATGCTGGCCGCCGGGGCATCGGCAACCGTCAGCGAGGGGTCTCTCCTGCAGCTGGCAGGCTTCCCGGCCCTGGATGCGCACCAGATGTTTACGGACATGAAGAACTACCAGTACAACTGCTCCGAGCAGCTCTCTGCAAAGGGACTTACCTATCTGCACCTTCTCCCCATGCTTGGCGAGAAGGACGCTGCAGAGGCCAGGGAGCTTATACCTCAGGTTATTACCGCACTGTATGCCAGGCAGAATTCCGACGGCGGCTTCTCCTACTGGGGAGGCGGCAGCTCGTCCACCTGGGTATCGTCCATGGCGGGACAGTTCCTCTCAGAGGCGTCAAAGGCCGGATTCAAGGTGGAAAGCGGCGTTCTCAAGGCCTGGAAGGGCTATCAGGACAAGATGTCCAAGGCCTTCCGCATTGCCGGAAACAGCGTATTCACCAACCTTGACCAGGCCTACAGGCTTTACAGCCAGGTGGTTGCAGGAGTGGATGTATCGGCAGGCCTCAACAGGCTGCGCGAGGCTTCCGGTCTGGACGAACGCACCCGCTGGATGCTGGCCGCGGCATACGCACTTTCCGGAAAGCAGCAGACATCGGCGGCCGTCCTGGACGGCATTGGACGCGGCTTCCCCGAGTACGAGCCCGATGTCCTTACCTACGGCGGCGGCTTCCGTGACAGGATGGTGGCCCTGGATGCCCTGGCCCTTTGCGGCAGGGTGGCGGACGCCCTTGCCCTGGCTCAGGAATCCCTGCCGGAGCGCGGCCTCTCAACTCAGGAAAGCGCCTTTGCGGCAATTGCCTACGGGCATTTGCTGGATAAGATACCCACCCAGGCCATAAAGGCCACCGTCGGCGGCAAGGAAGTGGTCTCTACCGCATCTGTGGTAACGCGTACGGTTACAGAGACCTGTCCCGTTGTGAACGGCTCCGACGGCCCGCTTTATCTTACCGCATCCAAGACATACCGTGAAGCCGTTGCCAAAGCGCTCTCCAGCGGCCTTGGGGTTGAGGTGAAGTATACCGATGCCTCCGGCGCTGCCGTCAATCCTGCCTCGCTTCAGCAGGGAACCCGCTTCCAGGCCGTGGTGAAGGTGACTAACCTTGGCGGCATTGCCCTGGACAACCTGTCCCTCAGCTATGGCATCCCTTCCGGCTGGGAGATAGTGAACGACCGCATGGCCGGCGCCGCCTCCGAGGGCTACGACCACAAGGACATCCGTGACCTTCGTGTAGACTGGTTCTTCGGCCTTCCTGCAGGCAGGTACAAGACCTTCACGGTACAGCTCCGAGCCGCGTACGAGGGTACCTATGTGCTGCCCGCCACCGTTGCCCAGGCTATGTACAAGCCCGCCGTCTCCGGCTGCACCGCTTCCGGCAAGGCGGTGGTGGTAAGGTAGTGGTTACAGAATGACCACCCGATGCGCAATAATGGCCAGAAACGCGTAATGGCTGGCTCCAGAGGGTGGCTATGCCTGGGCATGCTGGCGCTGCTGATGCTGCTGTGGTTGTTTGTGGCTCCCATGAGGCTTTTCCACGGCACTCAGTACTCCACGGTGGTGGAGAGCGCGGAAGGGGAGCTCCTTGGCGCCCGCATCGCCGCCGATGGTCAATGGCGCTTCCCCGCCACCCCGTCCCGCCCCACCCCGTCATTGCCGGCTGCTACCGGCAATCCCGTCCCCGAACGCTTTGCCAAGGCCCTGGTGCAGTTCGAGGACAGGCACTTCTACTGGCATCCGGGGGTAAACCCCGTGGCTATCGTGCGTGCGATCCGGGACAATATAAAAAGCGGCCATGTGGTCAGCGGCGGCAGTACCATCACAATGCAGGTGATAAGGCTTTCCCGCGGAGGAAAACGCACCGTCTGGAACAAGCTTATCGAGGCCGAGGAAGCCATAAGGCTGGAATGCCATTCAAGCAAGAAAAAGATCCTTGCCCTCTATGCCGCTAACGCCCCGTTCGGCGGCAATGTGGTTGGCCTGGATGCTGCTTCGTGGCGGTACTTCGGCCGCCCTCCGCAGGAACTCTCCTGGGCAGAGAGCGCCACCCTTGCCGTGCTTCCAAATTCCCCGTCGTCCATCCATCCCGGAAGGGACCGAGAGGCGCTTCTGGCCAAGCGCAACCGCCTTTTGGACCGGCTTCTGGAGCACGGTGACATCGACCGGGATACCTATGATGCCGCCCTCACGGAGCCCCTTCCGGACGAGCCCCTGCCGCTGCCGGGCTATGCCTCTCATTTTGTGGAAAGCGCCCCCAAGGGCGTGCGGACCAGGTCCACGCTGCAGTTCGGGCTGCAGAAAGCCGTCGAGGAGGCTGTCCGGAGGCGGTCCGATGCCCTTGCCGCAGAGGGAATCGCGGACATGGCGGCCATCGTCATGGATAACCGCAGCGGGGAAGTGGTGGCATACGTCGGCAATTCATCCCCGGAGCGGGAAAGGCCCGGAAAGCAGGTGGACATAGCCGCCGCCCCCCGTTCTACCGGCAGCATCCTCAAGCCCTTCCTCTATGCCGATGCCCTGGCGGACGGGACCATCCTTCCCGGCACCCTTCTTCCCGATATCCCCGTAAACCTGGGCGGTTTTGCCCCGCAGAACTTCGACAGGCAGTTCTACGGCGCCGTCCCCGCTTCCGAGGCCCTTGCCCGATCGCTCAACGTCCCCTCGGTGTTCCTCCTCCGTAAATATGGTGTGGAGCGCTTCTTGGAAGACCTTCGCGCCCGCGGCCTCTCCACCCTCACACATCCCGCCGGCCATTACGGCCTTTCCCTTATCCTTGGCGGTGCCGAGGCAAAACTCACGGACATAACGGCGGCATACAGCGCCATGGTCCAGGCTTCCGTCCGCAAAAACGGCCATTTTCAGGGACGGGACCTTGCTCTTTGGTATACTTTTGAGGCGCTGAAGGAGGTGAACCGGCCGGACCAGCTGGACTGGAGGCTCATAGGAAGCGTAAGGAAAGCCGCATGGAAAACCGGAACCAGCTATGGCTTCAGGGATGCCTGGGCCGTGGGTATGACTCCGGAGTATACAATTGGGGTCTGGGCAGGGAACGCGGAAGGCTCAGGAGTGCCCGGACTCACCGGCGCACGTGCTGCGGGGCCGGTCATGTTCGACATCCTTAACCTCCTTCCGGAAAGCGACGGCTGGTTCCAGGAACCTACAGAAGGCATTGTTGCCGATGTCTGCCCCCTCTCAGGCCACCTTGCTGGACCTGACTGCCCGGAACGCACGGCCGTGCTTTTGCCGCCTGCGGCCGTTGACACCGAGCCGTGTCCATACCACGGCGGGGGAGAGTTTGCCCTTCCGCCCGTCATGGAGTGGTATTACAGGCCTCATCACCCGGAATATGGCTCTGCCAGGAAGCATCAGGATGCCGTGATGGAGTTCATCTATCCATCTTCGGGATCCACCCTCTCCTTCCCGCCACAACTCTCCGGCGAGACTCCGGGGGCAGTGTTCCGCCTTGCCCACCGCAACCCATCCACCACCATCTGGTGGCACCTTGACGGCAGCTACGTAGGCGAAACCACCCTGATACACGACCTCCGCCTTGCCCCTGGAAAGGGCAGTCACGTACTTACTGTTGTAGATGAGGATGGAAACTCCCTGGCAGTGAGATTCTCCGTGCGTTAGGACGGAGATGCCAGTTCATGCACCCTGTGAATGGCTTCAGAGGGTGCATAGCGGAGTGCGAACGGAAGGCGTGAGAGAATGCGTAACGCCGTATCTGCCTTCCTTAGGAAAACAGGTCCGTTGAGAATCTTTTCCCTTGACTTTGAATGATGCCCGAAATTGCCTCTTTCCTCTACTATCCGGAGGAGGGGCTTCGGATTCAGGTACTTTACCTCCACGGAAGGGTCAAGGTAATCGTGAACAAACGACAGCAGAAGCCGGGACCATTTCCCAAGTCCAGCGTCGCGAAAGACCTGCTGCATGTTCCCGCCGCCGTATGCGCGCCATGCAAGGGCAAAGTCGCATATCTGGCGGAGCCCCACGCCAGGTCCGGCGGCATGCTTGAATATATGTGCCGCAAGCATAACCAGCTCTCCTTCCGGAGTAGCCGGCTCCGGTACCTTTGATGTGTGCAGGTCATAATACCTGCTGTGCACCTCCACCACGCGTCCGTTCATGGTGAATGTGACGCCTTCGTCCTTATTGGTGCTGTAACCGACCGGGATCAGGCCCAGGGCAGCGGGGTATTCTTCAGGATCAAAATAGATGTCTATGTCTCCTGATTCGCGCAGTTCTGGCGAAGGATACCTTGCCGCGCAGGTGCTTCCCTTCATTATTACAGGATGAAGCTGAGAGAATATACCAAGCACGGAGGCTTCCACGGTGCGCATCTTTATGTTTTTGTTCGCCAGCTGGTTAACCCTTCTCATAAGCTCCATGACAATGTTGTCCGGAACTTGAACGGGATGCTTCTCAAGGGCCAGGTAAACAAGGCCTGTTACCGTCTGCCGGTGAGCCTGGGCAAGGACCTGCATCCACTGGCCGGAGCTCATGCCCTCAAGAACGGCTTTGTCCGGTTCGCAGTCCCACAAGGCACTGCGAACCAGGGAAAGAAGTATTGACAGGCTGCTGTTAATGGCCGAAAAGCTTCTTTAGGGAGAAACGTGAATGATGGTGATGCCTATGGGTCCTGCTTTTCATGCCGATAAGGATCTCGTAGATGGTTCCCCAGTCCGGAAGGCCGCCAAGGTTGCGGTCGTCTATGTAGACATCGGCAACGAGCTTGGTGGTTGAGACCTTGTTCTGGAAGTTGAGGCCGGAGGTGGGGGTATCTCCGTTCACGGCATAGAATGTGAGGCCGCGCTCCTTGCAGAAGGCGACAGCCTGGTCCAGCAGTTCTCCTTCGCGGGCTGTCCAGAGGATTATCTTATGGCCCTGGGAGGCCAGTTTTCGGAGGGTGTCTATGGCAAAAGGTTTCTCCTTGCCAATCTTAGGGTACTTGTGCTCTACAATGGTACCATCAAAATCTACTGCGATAATCATTTGTCGTCCTCTTCTTTTTCACCGTAACCGTAGCCATATCCATAGCCGTAACCATAGCCATAGCCATAACCGTAGCCGTATCCATAGCCGTAACCGTAGCCGTAGCCATAACCATAAGAGGTGCGGATGTCACCGCCGTTAAGGATAATGCTGGGGTTCTTGAGGCGGCCGCTCTGGTACACGGTCTCAAGCTCCGGAAGCGCACGGCGGTCTACCTTGCCGCTTCGCAGGATGAACAGGTTCATGTCCACAAGCCTCTGAATTACAATCATATCTGCAACCGCGTTCACCGGGACGCCGTCCAGGAGGATGAAGTCGTACTTTTCCTTGAGGGCCTTGATGAGGGCGTCAAAGCGGGCGCGGCCAAGGAGCTCTGCTGGGTTTGGCGGAATGTGTCCGGCGGGGATGAAGTCGAAGCCCTCCATGACGTCCTTGTGCAGGATGTCATCCAGCTTGAGGGAATCGTCAAAGATGTAGTTGGAAAGGCCCAGCGTGCCGTGCTTGAGGGAGAAATACTTGGAGGCCGTCCTCTTGCGGAGGTCCATGTCCACCAGCACTACGCGCTTTTTGGCATCGGCCAGGCAGGCCGCCATGTTGGTGGTGAGGAAGGTCTTACCTGCCGATGCGGAGAAGGACGTCGTGGCAATTACCGGGACCGTGCAGCCTTCCGGCTTCATATAGTCAAGGTTGGTGCACATAAGGCGCATTGCCTCCGTGAACACCCTTGATTTGGCATTCTTGTAGGTGGATTTAAGGGAGGTATCGTCCTTCTCGCGCTTCTTCTCACGGGCAAGGGGAATGTCTGCAAGGAACGGCATTCCCGTGCCTTCCTCAATGTCTTTGCGGGAGTGGACGTTGGTGTCAAGCATTATCCTCATGATAAGGATTATGGCCGGGAGAAGAATACCTATAAGGAATGCGATAAGAAGCATCTTGTTCCGGGAAGGATAGAACGGGGTCCAGCTGGATCTGGCCGAGTCTATCATGCGGGCATTGTTGTCTGCCATGGCCTGGGTGAGGGAGTTCTCCTCACGCTTGTTCAGGAGAAATATATATAGTGTCTCCTTAATTTTCTGCTGACGCTCTATCGAGAGGAATTCCTTAGCCTTTGAAGGCATGGATGTGAACCTGCGCAGTGATTCCTGCTCTCTTTCCGCCAAGCTCTGACGCTGGGTTATGAGAAGCGAAATGTGGGTGTCTATGAAGTCGTTGACATCGGCCTTGAGAGCTTTGATATTGTCCTCTACCTGGCTCACGGCAAGGCTGTATTCACCACCGCTCTTGACCAGGCGCTCGCGCTCACGGATGGCAGCATTGTATTTCTGTATAGCGTCTTCGATGTATTTGTCCTGGGTTACGATGTTTGCGGGGATGGTCTCGTATGCCTGGAATGAAGACTTTACATAGTCCCTGAGATAACGGGCAGTGCTTAACTTTGTCTCCAACTCAACAATTTCCTTGTTAAGGGCATTGTTTTGGCTCAGGTAGTCGGCCGCGGTACTCTCCACGTCCAGGATTCTCTCGCTGGTCTTCAGGCGCGAAAGGTCTGCCTCAACGGAACCAAGCTCCTGCTGGATAATGGCAAGACGCTCGTTGATGAAGGCCGCAGTGTTCACGGCAATACGGTTCTTCTCACGGATTGCATCTTCGTTGTACTTGAGGACAAGAGTGTTCAGGATGTCATCGGCACGGTCATGGGCATAATCGGAAATGCTCAAAAGAAGAATAGAGCCGTCGGTCTCTGCCTGCGTAACATTAAGTCGAGAGACGAATTGGGAAGCCCTGGATACAGCCGGAATTACCCTTACTTTAATCTCTTTACCATAATAAGAACTGCAATTTGGATTGGGCCCAAAAGTGACCTTATGTCCATACACGGATATGGAGTCACCAAATGCAACCTGCGTTTTTGGCATATCCTTACCGGAAACCGCCAGGGTGCTGTCGCTAAGAGGGGTAACGCGGATTTCAAAGGCATAGTTTCCGGGGTCGTTTTTTGGCACAAACATTTTCACCGGAGCACTCCTATATAGTTCTACTTCCCTGAGATGATCCATCTCCACATAGTCGATATTGGCACTCAGAGTCCTCACGACATCGCTCATCAGTTCTCTGGACTGTAGCTGCAATATCTCGTTGGACATGCTTACGTGGTTGATAAGGCTGCTGTATGAGCCCAACTGTACCGTAGCTTTTGTGTTTGACGGATCCTTGATGATAATTGTAGCATCACTCTTGTACATGTGCTGCATTTTCGAATAACGGTAGTATGCGAAACCAACGCATATCGCAGCACATATTACAAACCAGTACCAATTGCTGAGCAGGTAGAAAAACAGGTCTACCAGGTTTACGCTGCTGTTGTTTTTTTTCTCGTTCATATCTTATCTACTACTGGTCCAAAGGAGCGTATTAATAACAATGGAAACAAGGGATAGACTCGCCGTCACGAAAGTCATGACTGTCTGGCCGCTTGCACTGAGGCTTGTTCCCTTAGGCTTCACATAAACCACGTCATTCTGCTTGAGGTAGAAAACCGGGCTGTAGAACAGGTCCTTGGACTGAAGGTCCACCGTGTAGGACTGGCGTACTCCATTCTCTGTACGGATCACCATCACATCCTTGATATTGGAACTGTTGGAAAGTTGTCCGGACATTGCTATTACCTGAAGGAGATTAATGCTGTTGTTAGCAATAGGGATAACCTTATTGCCGCTGCTGCCGATTACCGTAATGGCAAAGTTGTCCAGGGATACCTGGACTATGGGGTCCTTTATAAACCCGTTTTCCCTGATTCCTGCGGCAATGCCGTTCTTTATCTGGGACAGGGTGGCACCCCATACCTTAATGGTGCCCAAAACGGGGAACTCTATGTTACCCTCCCTGTCAACAGGATATTTGAGACCGGTTGTTCCCTCGGAGAACAGGTTGAACGGTGCGGCAAGCTCCGGTGTGGAGCAGGTGACGGTGATGCTTAGCACATCGTCCGGCTGCACAATGAGTTCCGGAGCAGGACTTGCCGGATACTCCGTGTTGTACTGCATGTCCAGGAGATAGGTCATGTCTTTTGCCGTAGAGCAGGAAAAGAGCATGAAAGAAACTACCCCCAAAAGGATAATGTCAAACAAGCGTTTCATATAATTTAAGTATTGATTTAATCATTCCGTCCTCCGTGAACATGGAGTCAAAACGCATCTTGGCACCATGGGAGAATACGTTGTAACGTTCATCCACGTTTTCTATTGCGGCGGCCATGGCCTTGGAGTCACCTACCGTGACATTCCTTCCGGAAATGCCGTCCTCGTTCACCCAGGACACGCCGGAGCCGGGAATTATGGTAGCCACAACGGGCTTTCCGCAGGACATGGCCTCTATCTGTACTATCCCAAAGGCCTCTGTCTTCATAATGCTGGAAAGGACAAAGATGTGGCAGGCGCCGTAGTAGTCCGGTAATTTATCGTCCGGCAGATACCCCTCCAGAGTAACCCTTCCGCCAAGGCCTTCAGCTTCAATCATCTCTTCCAGTTCCTTCTGGAGCGGACCTTTGCCGCCAATAATGAGGTGGTATTTTTCCGGAAGGAACTTCATCGCCCGGATAAGCACGGAGAAACCTTTGTACGGGACCAGCCGGCCTATGGACAGCAGGATGGTCTTCCCGGGGAAGCGCTGCCTTATGGCTTCCGCGCCCTCCTCGCTGAAATGAATGGGCTCTATGCCGATGGGAACATAGGTGCATTTGTCCTGGACGCTGCCCAGATAAGGGGAAGCCTTGATATACGACGGGGTGGTTCCAACAATGACATCGGCCCTTTTCAAAAGCCAGTTCTGGAGAGGACTGTAAAGCCTCAGGAGCGATTTCTGGGATACGATGTCACTATGCCAGTGAAGCACCACTTTCCCTTTGTAGCCACTGAGCCTTAGCGCCAGGGCTGCCATGGGGTCCGGATGGTGCACGTGGATTATGTCGTAATCCTGGTGGTGTTTCTTAAGCCACCGTACCATTGCCGGAGAAATCATGGTGGCGGCCTTCTTGGTGAGAGCATTCACGCAGTACACCGTGCCATGGGAGTTGAAGCGGAAGTCCCTGCCATCCTGGAACGGCAGGTCAGCAGGATCAGCCTTGTCGCCGCGAAGCCGCGCGCACAGCATGTCACAGTCTACGCCCTGGCCCGATAGCCCCCTCATGAGAATCCACATCACCTTCTCCACGCCTCCGCGTATGGGGTAGAACTTTCCTAACTGAAGTATCCTCATTTCAATAAGATATCAAATAACCTGTCCCAGTTTTCTGCATAAGGAGCGTTGAACTCAGGCACGGGAACGGCCTGGAAGGACTCTTCTTTCTTTTCTATCAGATCCTGCATGAGAAGTGCCAGCCTGTCTGCGTCCCTTGCGGGGAAAAAGGCCGCTTTTGAAGCGCCTGCCGCCGCTCCGTGAGCATAGGGCATGTCCGCAAGTATCATGGGTTTTCCCGTATGCATGAATTCCGATATGGGAAGGCCCCAGGTCTCTATCCTTGAAGGGAAAACAAGGCATGAGGCCTTTCCATAGGCCTGCGCCAGTTCCTCCCGGGAAAGGTATCCGCGGAAACGGATGGAGTCCACATGGCACCAGCGCCTCCGGAGCCACTGCGCATAGCGGTTTTCTTCTCCGCTTATGGTGAACTCAACGCAGAACGCACCTTTTCCCAGACGCTTTTCCAGCAGATCTGCAGCCTTGCACACCGTCTCATAGTTCTTGTGGCAGTCCGGTGTACCTACGTAGAGGAACATAGGAGGATTTGACGGCGTGGCCGTAATCCCGGGGCGTTCAAAGGACGGAGGCGCTACTATTATTCTGCCTGCCGGGAAGGAGACAAGGGCCGCCAGGGCCTGCCTCATCCACTCCTGCTGCACAATCAGGTATTTGTTCTTCTTCACGTTCCACCTGTATGCATATTTGGTGAACAGTGAGAACAAAGGTATCTTGTAATCCATCCAGAGGTCACGGAGCGTAGGCTTCATGAACGGGAAGGAAGTGTGGCAGTAAACGGCCTGCATCTGCGCCTTTACCCGCGGCGTGGTGTCGTGGAGGGACAGCCAGAGGTATGTGTCGGGGAGCGTTTTTGAGATGCGGTTCATGCTCACGTACTCGCACCACAGGCGTTTGAACCATCCTTCTGCGCTCCAGGGAATTTCAATGTAATCTATTCCCGGGAAAGTGCACAGCTCCTTATTGTGTACCAGCGCTGTAACATGGATGTCTGTCCTGCCGCTAAGGTACCTCAGGCAGTCCCTCAGAACGGTAAGCGTCCCACCCTTTCGGATGTTCACCGCCGATACTACAATATTTCGCCGAACAGCTGTATCCATTGTGGCATTATTATTTCCGGCTTCCATCTCTCCGAGCTCCGGAAGGCGTTGAGGCCCATCTCTTTCCTTAAGGCATCGTCCTTCATAAGGGCCAGGAGGCCCTGGGCGAACGCGCCCACATTCCCTTCCTCTACCAGAATTCCGTCAACGCCAGGGGTGATGATATCTTTGGGGCCGCACTTGCATTCAAAAGAAACCGCCGGAACGCCGAAGGTCTGCGCCTCCAGGAGCGCCATGGGAAGGCCCTCGTAACGTGATGTGAGGGCAAGTATGGATGCCTGGGAATATACTGCAGCCATGTCGCTCTCTGCACGGCCAAGCTTCACGGAACCGGTAAGGCCAAGGCTCCGGATAAGGCTCTCAAGTTCCGGACGCTGCTCTCCGTCTCCCACAAGCCATAGTTTCCATCCGTCCTTTTCCGGAATAAGGTTCCATGCCTGAATGAGCCGTTCCAGGCCCTTCTGGTGGGTATATCGGCCCACCGCAATAACTGTCTTTGTGTCCAGGGAGGCGGGCTTTTCCGGGCGGAACCGTACGGGGTTGTATATTACGCGTATTCCGGGAAGGTCTCCCCAGTAGGCCTTGTCCTCATTGGTGAGTACCACAAAACGCCGGTACTTCCTGACCAGTCTCTCGTCCTGGCGGCTGCGGATGCCGTCGACAAGCGCCCACAATCCCTTCCTTCCGTACTGCACGCGTTTGAAGCGGGAGAAATGCACTTCCAGCACCTTTCTGCTGCCGTCCTTCATTTGCGGGACAAGGTTAACCTCGTTGCAGAACATGGACACTGTGATGTCCGGCTTTTTCTCCATCAATATGGCCCTCAGGGCCTTCCTGTGCCTTCTCTGCTTGCCGGGATAGTGAATCAGTTTGTCCCACAGGCTGCCGCCGTTGTTGTCCTCATAGCCTATTGCAAGGTCCGTCATCTCCACGCGCGGGTCCAGCGGGAAAGCATTGGGCCGCCCTTTCTGTTCCGTTGTGACGATGGTCACCCTGTGCCCGTGCTCAACCAGCCAGTTGGCTTTGTCGCACAGCACCCTCTCCATCCCCGCGGGGCGGTAGAATCCGGCTATGTTGTAGAGGATGTGCATTGCGTGGAGAGAGCCTACAGGTCTTATTGGTAAATTCCGGGAGACTAAGCTGTTGCAGTTACTATTGTTCCTTATCTGTAATGAAAGCTAAAACAAGAAAAGGTGCAAATACCATTATTACATCACTGGATACCTTGAGCCATCCTATATAATTGACAAGCAGAACAGCCAAAAACATCCATTTGAAACGAGGGAAAGACTTAATACACGTATAAGTCATATACATAAACACCAAGATCATACCAATGAGACCGACGACACCGAAGTAAAATATGAATCTGAGATATCCAATATCAGTTTTCATATAATACCCCTCTGTAATCTGTCCCAGTCTGTTTGGAAGGCCGGGATTCTCAAAATAGCCATCTCCAACCAGCCAAGTTTTAACTGTCTCGGGCCAGACCACCATGCCCTTTAGAATTTCATTTGATCTAACTTCCCACCTTCCTTTCTCGGCTAATGAGAAGAATCCTTCAAAACCGAAGCGGAGATTGCTGCGAAAATTAACATCGTTGTTGTATAGCCAGACAGATAAAAGAACAGCAACTAAAAGACTGCCACCAATGATTGCCCAGGAACGGTCAAACACTAAATTCCCGTCATACGGTAATCGAAGAGCAATGAATAGAAGAATTGCAACTAAAGCCCCGATAGTTGTACTTCTTGCTATCATATTGCCAAACACTGTAATAATGGCATATGCCAGCAAATATAGAAAGGCAAGCCATTGCTTTTTATCGAAATCCACCCTCGACAACAGTACAGAAATAATCACCAAAACTGCTGAAAACCTGAGTCCGGAAGGATCCAGAGCAGCGCCAAGTCCGTGCAAACGACTTTCTGTCGCACTCATAAAAGCTTCTCCTTCTCCCATAAGGCTATCGATGAATAACTCCAAAGAAGGGGAAACTGACATCACATATGCCAAAATGCACTGAAAAGAACATACTCCTATCAAATAATGACATATATTCTCAACTGTAACCGTCCCATGAGTAGCCCTGATCATCCACACAACTGCGTATGCCGCCGCAAGCCACACCATTACAGAAACTATATATCTCGCATAAGATACATCAGGAGTTCCATTAGATACGGAAACGAAGTATGCCCATATACTTATTATCGCACATAATATACTTATTACCAAGAAATCTCTGGAGATTACTAATTTCCTGCCTTTTACTATGTCAAGAAAATAAAGTCCTGCACCAATGACTGCAAGAATCATTTTCGTGTTAATTATTATATTTATGGGAAGATTAAATGGAAACAAGAAGAAACTTGTTACCAATCCCGTGAGAAGAACCAGAATAAAACGAATCATCTGACGCGTTTAATGATTTTATAGTAGATGTTGTTAACTGCAAATGCGTACAACCATACTAGTGGATACAAATGCAGCCTGGCAAATTGCTGAATTATTATAGTACGTCGAGGCAGCGTCTTGTTTTTGCTGATATCAGAATTTGATTCAGGGTACAACTCATGCCAAATACGATACTGGTCATAACTGCCACTGAAAAGGAAAGGAAGCTTGATGTTCAGTTTGAAAAGATTCGTAATAAGCTCTTTATCGGAAGTATCCCATTCATTTATCCATCCGAAGACTCTGTCAGCATTGTTCTTTATATCAACAAGATGACGTTCTGAAACAGTATTCGTAAAAGCATCTCCGTTTGTTTTCATATAATGATAGAGGGGCTTTGCAACTCGGGCAACGCAAGAAGAACGTATCCCCAATGCTATCATGGTCATATCTTCTCCCATAGAATATCCTTCCGGGAACCGTATAGGTGTATTCTTGTTGTAGAGATCCCGCCTGACTAATTTATTCCATACATTATACTTCATCATTCCTCCCAGAAACCCCTCTTTGACCATCCTTTCAGAACTAGAATAGTCCGGCGTTTTCATCTCCCTACGAGATGCTTGGAAATCAATAAAGAAATCACAATAAACAAAGTCTGCTCTTTTTTTTATTGCTGTCAAATACAAATCTTCCAACATGGTTGGTTCCATCCAGTCATCAGAATCACAGTGGAATATATATTCGCCTTCGGCGATGGCTAGTCCGGTGTTTCTTGCAGCGGGGAGACCTTTGTTTGTTTCATGAACGACAATCTTCGTATTCCGATTATAATTGGCGATAATCTTCTTTAACCGGATGGCACTGTCATCAGGAGATGCGTCATCCACAAAAATAAACTCTACGTCCTCCAGTGTCTGTTCCATCAAAGACTTGGCACAACGCTCAATGAACAACGCAACTTTATAAAAGGGAACTATGACTGATACTTTCATCTCAATGTCCTCCTCTATCTCTTTCTCTTATCTATCGGATATCTAAGCAATATTTTAAGCCGCTTTAGCAGTGAAAGGTTTTCAAGTAAATCACGTTGTTTTTTCCAGAAATCGTAAGCGAACGCCTCGTCATAGAAAACTGATTTTCTATAGCTACTCCACCAGATGTCCATATTGGGGCAGCATTCTCTCCAAGGCTTTGATCCATTATAGTGCACAATGCCTGATTTGAGCGCGTGGGTTATTTCATCCTTGCCATACATTGCTACCATATCCTGTCGTCTGTTAACAATCAAATCGTATAATTGTACCGTCAGACAAAATGAAGGTCCTAATGATAAAAACCGGCCATTACACGTGATATTGATAATATCCATGTCTTGCTGGGAAAAAGCATTTTTACCATGCTCGCGAAATAAATCCAATATCCCATCCTTGAGAAGGAGACCTGAATTAATCAGCAGGTTGCCCGAATAATAGTAACCCTTTTCCCAATCCAGGTTTAACTTGCCGGACACATATTCACGTATCTCGGGACGGATTCTTGAACAAGTCTCTACCGCTCCAAAATAATTATCGCCCAGATCTTTGGAATAGTAATCGCTCAAATCCTCACGAAAGATAACATCTACATCAGAGTAAAGAATCTTGTCGTACTCAGGTATAACTTCGGGTGCAATCAAACGATAATACGCTGTCTCAGGAATATTACGAATTACATATCCTCCAACAAATTCTCCATCAATCTTGCGGAAGGTAATCCGACAATTCCCGTAATGCTGGGGAATCTCTCCAATGAGACTATTGGAAAAATCACATCGGGGACCATGCAAAATGAAAATGTCATAAAAGGTATCCGGTGCGGCATTGTCCAAAAGAGAACAGATACACACTCCTGCCGGCATCTCTAATGCTTGGTCAAACGTAAAAAGAATAGGAATGATGGTCATTTGATTGAAAAAATGCTCTTCCGTTGATTACAGCGCCTAATCTTTAATGTATTGGGGGCGACACTCTAATGCTACCAAGATTATTTGGATTTCATTGCATCAATTAAATATCCTTTTTCCTGGAAATTAAAAAGCCATGTTGATAATAAGTATAAAACGATGCCCAATAAGCCGCCTAATAAAAGTTTCATAAAAGCACCAGGAATGAAGGACAAAACAAAATAAACTATGGGACAAATAATTAATACAGAGAGCATTATATCCGACTGCGACTTAATGTAATCTCTGATTCCAACTCCTATTTCTTTTCTACAGATTAACACATTGACCAGTGTTTCAAAGGCAGAACTGGCCACAATGCCCCAACATACCGCAGGGATACTTATTGTGAGGGTAAAAATCAGAATCACAAATGATACACACCTCTTTACGATTTGAGCTTTAAGCAAAATTCCAGAATGACCAATTGCGGCGACAGGATTGCCAGATTGTTGCATAAGCGGATAAAACATAAAATTGATGCAAAAAATCCGCAGATATGGAACAGCAAATAACCACTTTTGTGTCAAAATAACTTCTATGAATGGTTCAGCCAAAACCAATAGTAATCCCAACAAAGGAATAATGATATAATGTGTAAAATGTAAGTACCTCAGGTATTCTCGTTTCAAATAAGACAAATCGTCCTGCGCTTGTGTAAGAACGGGATAAATAACGCGGTTTAATACATCCGACAGGTTCGTCGATGGGACTTGGCTAAGAGTAAACCCCCGATTGTAAAAAGCCAAATCTGACGGAGAATACTTCTTGCCGATAATCAAATTGGCGATATTTAAATAAATGCTGGTCAATATGTTGGAGAGCATCAATTTTGAGCCGAAACTAAAGAGTCTTTTAAACGAACTAAAACTAAAGACAAACTTCGGCCTCCATCGTGAAAAGTACATCAGGGCGACTGATACAAGGAATTGACTAACCAGCCCCTGTATAACCAAGGCCCATACCTCAAATCCACGATATGCACAAATAACACCGATTGTTCCACTTATAATGACAGCTATCAATCCTGCTTTTGTCTGTGTCTTGAAATCAAGATCGATTGTCAGCCGCGTTCTTTGGACGATGGACAAACTGGAAAGCAACAGATTAAGCGAGATTACCCGCATAATAGTTGTAAGCTGAGGCTCTTTATAAAAGGCGGCAACGAAGGGAGCGGCAAAGAATAGAATAATGTACAAACATATTGCAACCGCCATATTGAAGATAAAAACTGTACAATAGTCTGTCTCATCCCTATCTTTCTTCTGAATCAAAGCATTAGTAAATCCGCCATCAATAAATAACTGAGAAAAAGATAAAAAAACCTGTACCATCACGATAAGCCCATACGCACTTGGAGATACGATACGGGCAATAATGATACTAAGTATAAAACTAACACCTTGAACAGAGAACCTCTCTATTCCGCTCCAGATAAAGCCGCTCGAAACCCGGGACATAATTCAACGCTATTGATATTTCTTATAGATTCTAAGAAAATCATTAACACGCGCCTCGTATGAAGTCCTGCTTATAATGACATCTCGGCAATTCTTCCTCATTGAAGCATAATCTTCCTTTGATAAATTGTAAATTTGAAAAATGCCGTCAGCAAAATCTTTACTATCTTTAAACTTCGCACAATACCCTGTCATTCCTCGCTTCACGGTTTCCATTGCCGCCCCCATCTCAAACGCCACCACTGGAGTACCACAACATAATGACTGGTTTACCATTGTCGGGCCGGCATCATCCACCGAAGGGCTAAGGTAAACGTCTGCCAGAGAATACAACTCAGGCATTTGGGATGCAGGTACGTATCCTACATAATTGATATCAAACTCTATCAAATCTTTGATATCATCAATTCCATTGCCGGCAATTAGTACTATTATCTCTTCCCTTTGCGATTGGTTCAATGAATCCCCAAAAATGCGTAAACTTTTTATCAGGTAATCCATTCCTTTTCTAGGATCCTTTAAACTTTTGCACCCAAAAAAGAGAATGAAGTGTTTATCGGGAGAAATGCCATACTTTGCTCTTAAAGCTGTCTTGTCCATAGGATAGAACTCATCTTTATTAAAGATGTCAAAACTAGGTTCTACCCGTGCATCTTTCAATAAATAAGATGTATTATAATAACATGACCTCATATAGAGGTTCCCCAAAACAATCGGTTTTACAGTTTCATATACCTTTTTTCTAAACTTGACATTAGAACGGGTAAAATCATTCACATTTCTGGAATTAATAGCAGGGCAGCATCCACATCCAGTCTTGTAATTCTGGCAATCATGGGTAAAATGACATCCTCCCGACATCTGCGAATAATCTACACCCATAAAATGTATCTGACAATGCAGGCGATTATAAATAGCTTGTATTGTCGCAAAAGAAAGCAACCCTTGCCAAAAGAAAACCAAAACTGCGTCATATTCTCTCTTAATAGTAGCAAGGACTCTCTTTACAGGGACCGGAGGAATCGTCTCATATGTATAGAAGAAACCGTATCCTGTATTCAATTTACGCAATCCGGTCAAAAAAGAAAGTAGTCTAAAAACAATATCTCGCAACCTGCTCGGTTTATTGTAAACACTTAAATATTCAGGTTTCCCTTTGACAGGATATAGAGTAAGCAAATCAATTTGAAAGCCGGCTTGCTTAAATGCATTATAATAATCATCTGAAACTCTTGCAGGCCCTATTGAAGGGTCTACTGAGGATATAATCAGTATAGAAGGACGCAGATTAGAATCTATCACTATTATAGAATACTACAATTGCATTAATGATATCTTGCACTTCATCACTATTCAGTTCATAATACATCGGTAGACGAACTAAACAATCTGTGAACATATCGCTATGGGGAAGATTCGGCAGGATGCCTCCATGAGTCCGATAATAATCACTCCGGTGCAAACTCAAATAATGAAAGACAGCACCAATATGCTGTTCATTCAGGTATGAAATCAGTTTCGTGCGTTCTTCAAGACTCCGGCATACGATATAAAACATATGCGCATTATTGGTCGCATATTGTGGTATCTCCGGCATCTTGATGAAACCTTTTTCTCCCAGATTCTTCAATCCCGCATAGTACTGATCCCATAACTTCTTCCGCTTGGCTTGTATTTCATTAAGACTTTCCAGCTGCGCCCATAGGAAAGCTGCATTAATCTCAGAAGGCAGGAAGCTTGATCCGGTATCTACCCAACCATATTTGTTTACCATCCCACGAAAGAACTCTGCACGATTAGTTCCCTTCTCCCAGATAATCTCGGCGCGACGAATAAAGCGTTCGTCATTAACACAGAGCAGACCTCCTTCTCCACCTGCTGTAACGTTCTTTGTCTCATGAAACGAAAAACAGCCAAAATGCCCAATACCGCCAAGAGGCCTGCCTTTATAAAATGAATCAATGGCCTGTGCCGCATCCTCCACAACAAACAAGTTATGACGATTGGCGATGTCCATAATCCTATCCATATCACAGGCAATGCCAGCATAATGAACTGGAACAATCACTTTTGTCCTAGGAGTAATAAGCGCTTCCACTTTGTCCGCATCAATATTGGGATTATTTCCATAACTATCTGCGAAGATGATTCTTGCACCCTGTCGAACAAAGGCTAAAGCAGATGACACAAAAGTATAAGAAGGGACTATTACTTCATCACCAGGCTTTACGTCACAGAGGATGGCTGCCATTTCCAATGCATCCGTACAAGAGGTTGTCAATATGGCTTTCTTGATACCAAAACTATCCTCAAAGAACTGTTGACACTTTTTAGTAAAGACGCCATTTCCAGACAATTTTCCTGTATAAACAGCCTGATACATATAATGGACTTCTTTTCCCGTCAAATAGGGCTTGTTAAAGGGGATATTCATATCGCTGACTCCTTATAAATATTACCACCTACTTTTTCTCCAGTATAGAGACCTCTCCAAATCCAATCGCCTTGGTTGGCCTCTTTCATCTTATTGACTATAGCATCGATATCGTATTCTACTCTGTACGTTTCCAGTCTTCCATCTGGCAACAACACAACAAAAGCAGCACGAGGGTCATCATCTCTAGGTTGTCCTACAGAACCCGGATTACAAAATACTTTCCCGCTTTTCTCATCAAGCTGAATAATCTGTTTATGCGTATGACCAGAAAAATAAAACAGCTGATTATATGATGAAACCATGGAAAAATCAAAAACCTCAACTCTTTCTTCTAAAGCATCATCCCATCCCCCATGACGAAAAGAGGATCTGTCATTATCATAGGCTGGAGAAAGTGTCTTAAGCCACTCATAGTTATCATGACGAATAATTGTCTTTTGATAATCGATACATATTCTGACAGTCTTGGAGTAGCAACACGTTCCTCCAAGCATATAATAGTCATGATTACCCAGCAAAGTATGTATATTCCGAGATCGCAGTTCATCTATGCAGTCATTAATCTGACAGTAATAACCAACGACATCACCCAGACAGATAATATCATCTATACCCAATTCGTCAATCTTGCTTAAAACGCTCTTTAGAGCCGGGTAATTGCCGTGAATGTCTGATATGACAGCAAGGCTATTCATAGAAATAGTCACTAATGAAGCGTACTGCATGGAGTACCTTTTTCTCTGTTGGAGGCATACTACGTCCATACAGATAGTACTCAATGCATTTTAAAGGTTCGTTATATCCCATAACTGTACGGATGGAGCAGGCACTGGAAATGCGGGGGTTTATCTCTAACAGATAGACTTTATCTCCCTCTTTCCTCAACTGAATATTAGTTGGGCCACTCGGTTTAGTCAGCATGCAGATTTCATCCACATACCTCATAATCTCTTCGTCGTGGGGTATAAGAGTAGCTTTATCTGTTGCACCGGTCTGAGCAAGTTTCCTCTTCAGGATTATATGGTCTGCATAAGTACCGTCTGCCTTGCCAAATACAGCTACCGTATATTCTTCTGCATCAGACCCAATTATTCTTTGGTAAATATTCGCATCTTTGTTTTTGTTATAAAAAACAAATTCCTCCTTTGAATTAATCCTGTGGATTCCTTTTGACGCATAAGAGGAACGAGGCTTCATTAAGAATGGCGTTCCTAACCTTTCAACACACTCTTCATAAGAAGCCTGAAATAAAGTTGGAATAACATTCAAATTTGTGTCACGGAAATAGCAATACGTTCCCAGTTTATCTTTGGATAGATTAATAAGCAAGTCGTTATTCAAAACGACCTTGGCATTGATGTGCTTCTTTAATTCAAACAGGCGATACATATCCTGTTCTATCCCAGGAATGATGAGATCAATTTGTTCTTCCGCTACCAGTTTATTGATGAAAACCTGATAATGTTGTGAGTCGGCTCTTTCCGCAACATAGAACTTATCACAAAGGAACTGACCGTATGCATCATTATAAATATCCATACCAACTATTTTTAGAGGATATAGATTCTGCTGCCGCAGTGAATTAATGATGCCATACCCAATAATGGCACCTACACCTGTTACTAAAATGTTTACCTTATTCATTTCGAGTTTAAAACCCCTTCAGGAAAGATAAATCGATATGCGGTCTTTGATCAAATATCGGTCGTTGGTAATCTAGTTCCGGGCTTATTGTTGACACTTCTGATACATTGACCTTAATCAAGACCCTGTTATCAATCAGGCGGTCATAACTGACATTAGAAAAAACATCTTGAAAGACTTCTATATAATCCATATCATAGCACCCTGCCAAGGCACCAAGGTCAGGAACGGAGAATCCATTAACAGAACCATATGTCCTGTTTCCTAATACTTTTTCCTGATAGTCTCGTATTAAACCAAGCGAGTTATTCACAAATACAACTATAGTCGCCGGTATTTTCTCGCGCCTCAGCGTCTCCAACTCCTGGATATTCATCTGAAAACCTCCGTCACCCATATAGGCGATAAGATGCTTCGTCCCATGGGACGCATAAAAACCGCCAATGATAGAAGGAAGCGCATATCCCATACTTCCATGTCCTCCTGAAGTCAGGAATGAGGAGTCGCCAATCATTTGAACTGCCTGTGCAACCCACATTTGATTCTGTCCAACATCGACAGATACTACTGTTTCTTTATCAGAAAAGACTGTGTTAAGGTGTTTTATGAAATCAGCAGGGTTCACGCCATCTTTATGATAACTATCCTCAGACCGATTTTCAATAACGGCAAGCATCTTGTGCCATTCTGCGTAATTGTTCTTTACTTTACCCGGTATGCTTTGGTGAAGCTGATGTATAAACTGAGCGCAGTCACACACAATGGGATAATTCGCTTGAACCTCGCGATTAATTTCCGCAGCATCAATATCTATGTGGACAATCGTTGCTTCCGGTGCAAAATCTGCCATTATGCCACCAGTTTGTCTCCCATCGAGCCTTGATCCTAGTACAATAAGCAGATCAGATTTGAACACTGCCAAATTCGCTTTTCTATTGCCATAAACGCCAATGAATCCCGCATATCCAGAATCAAAAGGAACGTTATTAAGGCCTCGTAACGAAGCCACATAAGGGATTCTCAACCTTGAACATAGGTCTTTGAAACAAATGTTGTTCTTTATACCACGCGCCCCCCCCCCTATAATAAACAACGGCCTTTCCGCTTTTAGCAATAAATCCGCAATGACCTTAATACCTGCCACTTGAGTAACTTTGTCTTCTAACACATATCCCTTGATAAAATCATCATCTATCTGAGCTGACTGGATATTATGCGGCAAGGAAATAAAAGTTGGGCCAGGGCGGCCTGTTTTTGCGATGGCTATGCACTTTTCCAACTCATATTCAATAGCTGACGGATCTAATATTTCAACACAGTATTTTGTGATTGGCCTAACTATTTCAAGTATTTTGGTTTCTTGGAAACCATTCTGACGAGACTTGTTGTCTTTCATCTCATGGGTACTTACCTGACCTGAAATAAACAAGCACGGCAACGAATCATAGTATGCACAAGCAATGCCGGTTATCAGATTGGTTGCCCCAGGACCACTACTAGCAATAGCGACACCCATTTTATTTGATGCTTCGGCATATCCGCATGCAGCAAAGGAAGAAGCCTGTTCGTGGTAGTTTTGAACATATCTCAATCCCACCCTACAGATAGAATCGATGAGGTGAGAAATTGAACTGCCCTGGTAACCAAAGACTGTATCCGTTTCTTTGATTAACCTTAGTGCAATATAATCGGATAATTTCATATCGTCCTGTCGGCCTCGTTCGCCTAATATACATCCCCGTTGTTGACGGGTAATTGAATGCCGCTTATCGCGTTACTTTCATCTGAGAGCAGATATAGCACATTATTAGCAACATCCACAGGACTAAGGATACCAAAAGGCATCCTATAATTAACATTCATGTCAATAGCATCGCTTTGTTCCCTTAGTCTGGCAACCATAGCGGTATTAGTTGTAGACGGCATTATCGTGTTAACCCTGGTCTTTCTTTGGGCCAGTTCTTTTACACAACTCTTGACTACGAGATTCATTGCCGATTTAGACGCGCTATATGCAAATTGTCGGTTCCCGCCTAAAACAGATGCATTTGAGGATATACCGACGATACTGCTATTGTCGTGTGTATAATCTTCATCCGTAAAGAACTTAAGCATGGCGACAAATGACACCACATTGATATTGAAAGTTTTCTGGAAGATTTCAAGATTAAAATCCTTTAGAGTCATTAATGGACTAATGCCCGCACAATATGCTAACCCGTCAAATCGAAAACCTTGCTCTTTAGCTTTAATGAAAATAGCGGGAACATCTCCAGGATTATTCAAGTCAAACTGCAGATAACTGGAATCAGACTTATTTGGACAAAGCATCTGATCAATAACATTGACTTCTCTATCAACCATAAAGAGCCGGGCTCCACCCTCCAGCAATAATGTGGCCACACTCCTTCCTATACCGGAATTCGCACCTGTAACAAGGTATGTCTTATTCTCAAAACTCCTCATATTAAAACAATACCCTGGAAACCTTTGATTTATAAATGAGATACCCACTTCTATCTCCGCTGCACTTGATATGGCGGAGCTCATTATCCGTGATTTCTGCTTTCACAATAGTGGGGTAATCCTTCCATTTTTCGATGATTTCCCTCAGTCTTTCCGTTTCTTTCGACAAGAAATATACGCCCGAAAATGAATGGTCGGTTATCTGCGGTTCAAGATAATTACCCAAGGCAATTTCTATTACACCTTTGAGAAAATCATAGCCTGTTGATAATTGTACCAAATGCGACCCGATGAAATCGCCACCCATGCGCGCTCCTATCTCAATTACACGGATATCGCCATCCATTGTTATCTTCAGTTCGGCATGAGAAGCACCACATTGAATATGTAGCGCAGTGAGCGCATTTAGAACTATGTCTTTAATACGCTCTTTTACGTCATCAGGAAGTGATGCAGGCTGGTGATGCTCCAACTCAACGAAGAATGGAGATCCGGTCGTTACCTTATCGGTTATTTGGAGCACATGATGCTTTCCTTTGTAAGAGATTGACTCTACACTTATTTCTCGTCCTCCAACAAACTCTTCAATCACCGCCTTCTTCTGAAAAGACTCCTTGCAAGCTCTTTCTATGGCAGTCTGTAACTCATTATCGGTATCTACCTTCTTAACGCCTCTGCTACCAGAACGGTCAGTAGGTTTTACAATCACGGGGTAACGGAATGCTTTTACTGCCTCCGGGATTGTACCTTCAGTTAAACAGAACATTGGTGAAGGCACATTATTATCCATAAAGCACTGACGCATCAAGTACTTATTCGTAACCGTCTCTGAAAACTCGTCAGGGTTCCCTACAAGCCCCAACTTTTCTGCAACATAATTGACAGTCAAAACAGCAACGTCGGACGCTATGGTTGTAATTCCGTCAATCCCTATTTCACGGCAAATCTTCAATATCGCCTCTTTATCAACTATAGATACAGGATAGAACTGGTCACAAGTATCCTTGCAAACTGCTCCTTCTTCCCAAGCAAAGCAGATACTCTCCACTCCCATTTCCTTTGCTTTCTCTACCAATGGAAGTTGTAGATAACTTGCACCTATAATTGCTAATTTCTTTTTCACTTAAAAGTCGATGACAGAAACGGTTTTTAATACTTTTGCGGGATTCCCAGCAGCCATTGAATTAGATGGAATGTCTTTCGTAACTACGGAATTGGCACCTATAATAACATTATCTCCTATATGCACTCCGGCCAAAATGGTAACCTTATCCCCTAACCATACATTATTCCCTATAACAATCTCCCCCTTTGATTCCAACGCCCGTTCTGCAGGTGGTATTAATGCATTTGCCATATCCAAATGGCCATGACTGTTATCTGTTATCAGAACAAATCGCCCGGTCAATAATCCATCACCGATCGTAATACTGTTACAAGAAGAAATATGGACATACTCACCAATTTTACAATGGTTTCCGATAGTTATTGACGGAGTAAACGATTGTTTTCCAAATCTTGCCCAACACTCAAGTACCGAGTGTGACTGTATCCTGGTATGAGCCCCAATGCGTATTCCCTTTAAGCCGCCACCTTGCGTCAAACAGGGACGGACGATAACGCTTCCTTCGCCAACTTGTCCCAGTTTTCCGGATATGGATCTATTATAGATAACCTCTCTGATATAATTGTATTTTTCAATGATTATACTCATCATTATTCTTGTTCTTCACTGAAAGAAAGCTTATAAGGACAATGTGAAACCCACAGGGACTCCAACATATCCGGAGATTCTAACTTTGGGTAATGATTCTTCAGATAACCTTCAATATCCCCTGGGGCAAAAAGCTTCTCACCTTCAAATACAATCGGAGCTAAATGCTTTATGGAGTCGGAGGGCATCCGATCCACAGAGCTGACGATAACGTCCACAAACCGACAATCCTTGTTATTAAACAGGGAAGAGGCTTTTTTAAGCCTCCAATAGAAAAAGCGTTTAGGAATCAGTTTCAAAAGGGAGAAACGAATATCTGCAAGGACCTTAGATAAAACAGGCGGCAGGAAATGTTGTCCTTCCAAAATTGCCTGTTTTAATTGTCGTCTCATGTAACTTCCATGGAGATACTGGACCAATCTTTTATGGATTCTCGCGACCGCAGGATTATCGGGAATATTGTCGTAGGGGAAAATATCCACAAAGATTCCTTGATGCATCTTGACATCCTTATACTCTTCCTGGATGAATAACGTTCCGTTTTTTCTGACCTTGGTGAAATAATGCGGGGTGCTCGTCTCCGTTTCAAAACATTGAATGAAAAAACCGTCAGAAACTAATGAAGGAGCTTCCTTTATGAACTTCTCGTAATCATCTCTCCTCATTCCCAAATCAATATCATCATCCCATTTCACAAAACCCTGAAAATAATAAGCTCCTATAGCTGTGCCTCCGGTCACAAAACACTGAATGCCCAATGAATCACAAATTCTGAGTATCTCTCTTAAAACGGTCAGTAGTTCCGAATGCAATTGTGACAATGTCTTATCAGAGTAGCTCCTCATGGAAAATATAAATATCTAACGGGAAAGAATTATCTTGGAACTGAACTGACCCGGCCGCCACAAATGAACGACAGGGTCCTCGGAATAACTTTCTCCAGCAGGTAGAACAGAGCCTCACAAATACCTACCGAAATAATAGGAACAAATAAGTAACGAAGCCATAAAGCGCCCAAAGAATCTCCAAATAATCTTAAGCAAAGTCCTTTTGTCCACCAGATAATGTAGATTTCATGAGCCGCATAAATGAAAAACGAACTGCCAGCCTTAGCGCAAAGGTACTTTGTGATTTTCATGTTGTTTATCAGAAGATTGCTCAGATTGATAAACGAGATGACACCAACAGGAACAAAGCATTTAAAAAGAATTGAATGCGCCGGCCGTCCCACCATTAATGTGGTAATGGGAAGAAGAATCCCGGTAGCGATAAAGGCTGGAGTGCTTAATTTTTGACAGAGCGGAAGGAAATCATTCTTTTGAATTCCCAGCCAAGCACCAACACTATAAAAGAAAACCGCGCCGATTCTATGAAAAGGAAGATTGATTGGAGCAAAATACAAAATAGCCATCAGCGTCAGGAATCCCCATTTGAACCGTTTGATAACAGGGTATAGTAAAGGCGCCACCAATGTCATGATTATCAGGTCTCTGATGTACCATAACGGAAAATCTGCAGGTCCGGTAAAAAACCAGTATACCGGGCCTTTATCAAGAATACTTAGCTCTTCAGGACTGGCAGAAAAAGACAGAGATTGAAATACGGAATTCTTAATAAGCAGGGCCGCTACCATTAACAAATTCCACAATAGATAAGGAATAAGCAAGCTCCAAAACCGCTTCTTCCATTTTGACAATATCCAGGAAAAAGAAAAGTCTTCCTCTTTTAGAAAACGAAAAAGCAGAAAACCGCTGAACAGGAAAAAACAGCGTGTCGCTATCGTGCATAAGTGTCCGGATATCAGTTCTACCATAAAATGGTAAACATTCTGCCCGCTGAAAGACCACTCAATAGCAGAAGTAGGAAAAGAAACGGCGGAATGAATAATAACCACCATCACAATAAGAGGGAAACGTGTTGCCTCTATAAGCGTAGACTGCCTATTGAGAATGGTGGTCATCATATATACATGAAACTCTCCGCCGGAATCCCGTCCGATGGAGAGTTTCTATGCTTTTATGCTGCATTACAGTGATTTACCGTACTCTCACCTCCACTCGTCTGTTCTGCTGGCGGCCTTCCTCGGTCTTGTTGTCTGCAACGGGCCTGGAGAAGCCGTAACCTTCAATGGTGATGAGCGAAGGACGTATGCCGCGGCGTACAAGGAAGGTCTTCACGCTCTGGGCACGGCGCAGAGACAGGTTCATGTTGAAGTCCTTGCTGCCAACGTTGTCCGTGTGGCCCTCGACGATGATGCCCACGTCAGGGTGCTCCTTCATCCAGCTGACCACTGCCTCAAGCTGGGAGTAGTAGTCTGTCTTGATGACATCGGACGATGTGTCGAACAGGGCGTCGGCATGCATGGTGGTGATAATCTCGTTGGGCACCGTGGTAACGTTGTTGATCACGATGGTGTCGTGCTGGATCTTTGTGACCAGGACGGTATCGCGGACGATATTCGGCCTCTGGATACCCTGGAGGGCCTGGCGCGTTGCCTCCTCCTGGGCTTTCAGGGCCTCGTCCTTGGCCTTCAGGGCTTCCTTCTGCTCCTTCAGGGCCTCGTCCTTTGCCCTCAGGCTCTTCTGCTGCTCCTGCAGGACTTCCTTCTGGGAGATTACCTCCGCCTGCAGCTCTTTCACCTTCTTGCCCGGGTTCTTCCACAGGTTCACGCTGAGACCCAGAGTGGCGCTGACAACTGCGGACGGAAGGTTCTTCGATCCGGCGTAAATACGGTTGTTATAGGCCGTTGCCTTGATATCGGGAACAATTGCAATACGCTTGGTGATATATATGGGGAACATCACGCCGGCGCCGCCGCCAAATGCGAAGTTGTCTATACGTCCAAGACCAAGGTGGACATACGGAAGCACGCTCTTACCTGCCCTTATGAGCATGTCGCCGTGCAGGTACTCGTACCTCTTGCTGCCGAAGTCCGTGAACTTGTTGGAGATGCTCAGGCCCTGGAAACCAACCCTGAAGCCGCCCCAGTCGCTGAAAATGTAACCAAAGTAAGAGTCATTGGCAATACCAGCGCCCACGTGGGAATTCTCGCGGTCGTAGAACTGCTGGCCGTCAAAACCTACATTCATGCCGATACCAGTACCGACAAACACCCACCGGTCGTCTCTTTCTTCCTGGGCCGATGCAATGAAACCAAGCGACATCAGAGCCGCTGCCAAAGATATAAATTTCGTTTTCATAGTCAGAATTGTCCGAACCTGTAAATAAAGCCGATAGATATAAGACCGCGAAGGTCGAAGGGAAATCCGCCATATCCCTCGTAGACGTCTGTCTGGTCCTTCAGAGTGGGCAGAAGACCGTTGTACTGGTCGGAATAAGCCTCGCCGCAGGCATCCAGATACATGGCGAAATTCTCAAAGATATTATACTCCGCAATACCTCCCAGACGGAAACCGAAAGCGGTGCTGGGATCCTGCACCGCCTGCCAGGGGTGCTGGGAATCAGTCATGTTGAAAGAATGGCCGAAGCCAAGACCGCCGTACAGCTTGATGCGGAAAGCAGTGAGCCTGTCAGACATGCCCTGAAGGTCAAGGATGGCGTCTGCAAAGACATTGATGCTGCTGAACGTGTAAGGGTAGAAACCGTGCGCGGATGTATTATGGGTATTGCACGCGGCGGCATTCTTTGCGTAGCCGGCTGTCAGCCTTACTCCGAACATCTCGTTCACATCGTAACCACCTACAAGGGCAGCCTGGAAAGTAATGAGGTCCAGAGGCTTTTTGTTGTCCACATAGGAGAAATAATTCTCGTAGATGTTTAGCATGGGGCCCTGCTGAATACCTGCGTAGAAGTGTCCCTCATGGCTGTATTGGCCGGATTGGGCTACAAGAGTCAACCCCCCGAATAAGAGGATAAGACCAGTTAAAACAGTCTTTTTCATTATGTTATAATATCTGAAATCTTGAAAACGGCTCCGCCGCCGGGGTTACATTTTGTAGCCCGGTACAGAAATAGTATAGAAATGCGATTTCATTTCCGATGCAAATATAGTAAAAAAAATTCAAATGAAACAGAAACGAAACCCATCAAAACGATTTATAAATAAAATTATAATCTTCGCTTGCATAGTTTTCAAAAATGGAATAACTTTGCAACTTGTAAACTTGTGCGCACGCACGCGTGTACTATAATATAAAAAAGAGCATTGCGTGGGGGGGGGGGTAAACCATTAATTATCAAGCACTTGAAAGAGGATAGAAGCATATTGCACCACCATAGGGCAAGAATGGTATTCCTGCAGGACCTCCTGTTGTCTCTGCTGGCATCCCTTCTCACCATCCTTCTGGTGCGCTGGCTTTCGGATCCTATTCCGGGTTTCACCCTGTTGGTTTTCAAATGGTTAGGTGTTGCCGCGGTGGGTATGTCCACGGGTATGCTCCTCACATCGTCCCACATGGAAGTGCGCAGCTTTGCCACGGTGCGTTCCATGGCCAAGACGTGTCTCACCATCCTGGTAAAGGAAGCGCTTCTTACCGTAGCCCTGCTGGTGGGCATCATCAGCATTCCGCTCACACATGCCCTCATTGCAATAATGGCGGATGCCATCCTCACCGCAGGCGTGCTGCTTTACCTCCGCCTCTCCGCCCGCCTGCTGCTCAGGCATACGGACATCAAGGCAAAAGCCTCACGCAGCAGCGCCCTTGTATACGGCACGGATGAGCCGTCAATCCTCATGGCAGAGGAACTCACCCGCGAAGGCTACGACGTAGTTGGGCTGGTGACTACAGAGCCTTCCATGTCCGGCCGCGTCGTCCATGACCTTGTGGTCTACCTCTGCCGCACCGATGAAGATATGGTCCGCCTCCAGTGGCAGCTGGGCGGCATAGACGGCCTCTTCTTCCCCAAGACCATTGCCGAGATAAAGTCCACTGACGGTACCGTGGTGGAAGAAAAGCCGCAGCGCGACGGCATGTCCCTCATGGGCCACGCGCTCAAGCGCAGTTTTGACATAGTCCTTTCCGGGGTACTCCTTCTCATATTCAGCCCCGTAATTGCCATCTGCGCCATCATGGTACACCGTGAAGACGGCGGCCCCGCAATCTTTGCGCAGGAGCGCATAGGCCGCGGCGGAAAGCCCTTCCAGATTTACAAGTTCCGCTCCATGCGCCTGGATGCGGAAGCTGACGGCTCACCCGCCCTCTACACCGGAGAAGAAGATCCCCGTCTCACCCGCACCGGACGCTTCCTCAGGGCCCACCACCTTGACGAGCTTCCCCAGCTCTGGAATGTCTTCAAAGGAGACATGTCCTTCATCGGTTATCGTCCGGAAAGACAATACTACATAGATAAAATAATGGAGCACAACGCCCGCTACCGCTACCTATACCAGATAAGGCCGGGCGTTACAAGCTACGCCACTTTATACAACGGATACACAGATACCCTGGAAAAGATGCTCACCCGCCTGGACCTGGACCTTTACTACCTCCGCAACCATTCCATATGGTTCGACGCTAAGGTCCTGGGCCTCACGTTCCTGAGCATTGTAAGCGGGAAGAAGTTTTAATGGAAAGGCAAAACGCATACTGGTACGTCGCAAAGACACGTCACGGAGCCGAACTGGGTGTCCGTGACCGTCTGTCTGCACTTGGCGTGGAGAACTTCGTACCCACACGTACGCGCAAGTCCTCCCGCGGCAAAGGTACCGTGGAGGTGCCCGCCATGATGAACTTCGTATTCATCCACACAACAAGGGCCAACGCACTGGACCTCATCCACTTCCAGGGAGTAAAGGCGGACTACCTCTTCGACTGCGCAACACGCCAGCTCATGACCGTCCCGGACAAGCAGATGGAAGACTTCAGGCGCGTGTTCAACGCCTCGCTGGAGGAAGGAGGCCTGGTGGACGCACCCCTGCAGCTGGGAGAGTGGGTCCGTGTGGTCAAGGGTTCCCTCCGCGGAGTGGAAGGAACCGTAATGGAGTTCCAGGGCCGGTTCTACGTGGTGGTAAGCCTCATGAACTGCCTGTACGCAAGGGCAAGAGTCCCTCGCGCCTGGTTGGAAAAAATTGAAAAGTAACTATATATGAACATGAAAAAGTACCTGGCACCTCGTGTGCTCAACACAGTTGACGTGCTCCTGGAGGAGGACTTCCTTGCAGGGTCGGTGGTAACCAAGGACACCGAAGTCAAAACCACTGGACAGGAAGTCGTGACCCACGACTTCTCTGACTCCTCATTCAATCAGGTATGGGAATAAAACAGGCAAACAGTATGAGAAAGGAACACTTACTTTACAATCTTGCAGCTGTTCTCTGCCTGCTTGGAGCAGTTTCCTGCACCAAGGACTACACCGGCAAGAGAATCCGGTTCAGCGCCAGCACACTGTCAGAGTCTGTAGGAACCAAAACCGCTTACAGCGGCGTGGTCACCTCGAACTACGAGAGAATAGACTGGGTGGCCGGAGACCAGATTCTCCTGGCTATGAAAAACAACGAAGAGAACTACGCCCAGCAGGCCTATGACATTACAGGCATCACAGCTGCCGGCCGTTATAGCAAAGCCGGCCTTGAGATGCCCGGTGGCGGTACAGGCGGTCTCCAGTGGGGCACCGGCACCCACGACTTCTGGGCAGCCTATCCTTCCACGGCTACTGTGGGGGATCATACTTTCAAGTCCAATATCCCCGCAGTGCAGACTCTTACCTACAAGACTAAGACAAACAACACCCTCATTTATGCCCCGGACATGACCAAGGCAATGATGGTGGCAGGTCTCCAGTCCGCTCCGGCCAGCACCGGCGTGAATCTGGATTTTGAGCCCGCATTCACGGCCTTCGATTTCACGGTCGGCGCCAATACGGATATCATCATCGAGAGCTTCACCATGGAAACCACAACTTCCGGAGAAAGCTCCTTTGAAGTCCTTACCGGTGACGCCACCGCAACTTTCGCAACCGGATCACTTATGGACCGCATGTACTCTGCAGAAGGTACAACCGGACAGAGCATCACTACTGCATTCTCTCCCGCCGCGGCGCTTTCAACAACCACCTCGCTCAACTTCAAGGTGTTCGCCGTGCCTATGACCATCAGAGGTGTAACAATTGCATTCACAATAAGTTCACCTACCTCCAAGACCCTCAAGCTGAGGCTCAAGTACAGCTCAGGAGACTGGCTGACATTTGACGGTCGTAAAAAGTTCAACATCACCGGCCTGCTTGTCCCCGGCGCGGAATGGACCATTACCATGGACGGTCCGCGTGTGGAGCAGTGGACCATAGCACCGGAAGTAGAATTTGGTGTAGAATAAAAAGGGAAAGATATGAAGACAAATCACTATATAATGCTTGCGGCGGCACTGCTGATTACAGCTGCCTGCAACAAATCGGAAAAAGCTCCGGAAGTCAAGGAGAGTATCCGATTCGCTATCCCTGTCCAGACCAAGGCATACACAGACCCCGCAGACCATGATGCGGTATTCCAGGTGAGGGATATTCTTAATGGCTCTACAGTCCACATCAACAATACCCTGGCATATAAGAATGGGGCCTGGACATATGGCACCGGTGCCGAAGACCAGTACAAATGGAACGGCGGTACGCACAACCTCTTCGGCTGGCTGGAGACCGACGGATTCTTCAACAGCACTTCCTACTTCGGATCAGAACCGAGCCTTAGCGGAACTACGCTGACTATTCCGGCAAAGACAATGACAAGTACTACCAATCAGTACGACTTTGTGTATTCCCAGTCCGTTCAGCGGAAGACCATCAACAACGATTACAGCGATGTACCGCTTGTCTTCAAGCATCTCTTCGCCCAGGTGTCTATCCTGTTCAAGGCCGATCCCAACTTGCCCGCCCTAGAGAATCCTACGGTATATGAGGTGTATCTGAACGAGAACTTCAAGAACAGTAAATCGGCCACCATCAATTTCGCCGCAGCCGGTGATCCTGTTGTGACTCTTACACCCCAGGCGTACGATGCCTTATTCACGGCGAAAAATGCTACAATGGCCTCCTCCGGTGAGGTATTTTCGGCTTCTACCACGCCCTTCGATGTCCTTACCCAGGCCCACAACGCTGTACCGACTTCATTTTTCATTTGGCCTATGGGTGAAGAAGAACTTGAAAAAGCAAATTCAAGCGAGCGAGTATTAACGGTTAAGTATCTTTTCCCCGGAGAAGGTTCACCTCGTATCATCCATATGAATTTCCCGGCGGGCACGTCGTGGCAGGCTGGTTATAAGTATTCGTATACCATTACATATATGGGCGGAATCCTCAAAGTTAGCGAGGCTGTACTGCCTTGGGATTACGAAAACACTACAGGACTCAGTGCTGATTCACAGTCTGCCATGGCATCCTGGGTAGGTTGGGACTCTTCTACCTGCACAGAAGCCGGACAAACAGTCACTTTCAAATCGGCCAGCACTCCCATCCGCGGTATCTTCCGCATCAATGCCCCTACTTCCTGCTCGTATTCTATCAGTCTTACCGGTGCCAATGCAGACAAGTTCAGCATAAGCAGCGGTGCAAGCGGCACCATCGGCACGGGGGCGGGAGAGATCAAACCTGGCAATAACATTGAATTCAATATTAGTGCACTCACTGGCGCTACGGCAGGAGATGAAGCCAATCTTGTCTTTACTGTGACCTCATCCGGACGAACCGTCAACATTGACTCTGAAGTCCAGAAAGATGGCTTGTTTACCATTAAACTATAAGGGAAATGCTTATGAAAAAGAATATCATATTACAGAGTTTAGCTTTCCTAGCCCTCTTTGTCGGGGCCGGATGCTCCCGGGAGTCCCTTCATTCTGATGGGCAGGGGGAAGGCCTCAAGATCACCCTTTCCTGCGGTTATGATACAAAAGCTACCCAAGATGGCGTAGGCAATGAGAATCTCATCAAGACCGTTGATGTATTCCTTTTCAAAAAATCTGATTTGGATACATATGGGGAAAGCGCAACCTATACATATAGGTTTCATGAAGAGCCTTCGGCCAGCACCAATTTTACCATGTATATCGGCTCTGCATTCGCTACCGAAGAGCCTCATACGATTTATGCAATTGTAAACGCTCCCTACACCTCCGAATCTGAACGGACTGCCGCTTTTGGAGACAATAGCAGCCAAAAGAGCCTGTCTGTTTTGAAAGCACTGTCCCTTTCGGAAAGTAGCAAGCATACCTTCACAAAGGGCGCGTCTGCCCCGTATTCTCTGGCCGATGAAGGAGACCTGGCATTGGTGATGACCGGACGGGCTGACAATGTTGCCATTTCAACCTCAAGCGGTACCAATATCGTCGGAACTGCCGATATTAAACTGAGCCGGCTTGCAGCTAAGGTGACGATGGATTTTTATCTGCAGGACGAACTGGTCAATGATGTTAAAGGAGACGGATCCATTATTGAGACCTGGACCCCTGTTACGGAAGGAGGAGCCCTGCGTGCATACCTTTGCAATGGCAATGAGAGTATCGAGCTGGGCTGCACGACAGTTCCCACTGTGGGTTCTGCGAGCCTTTTCGACTATGAGCCCAGCACGCAAATGACCTCTATCACAGGCAAATCCGGCTACAGTGCCGCATTCACTATGCCATCGTTCTACACCTACCCTGAATCCTGGACCAAAGGTGATGTAAATGAACCCTATATCAAGTTGATTGTCCAGTGGCAGCTTAGCCGTACTACAGCCATCGGTACCACTACATCTCAGAAAGAGACGTATTACAAGGTCATGCTTCCCAATAGCATCAGTCAGTTTGAGCGTAACACCTGGTACAATCTGGTACTGGATGTCACCCAGCTTGGCGGTACATCGGAAAGTGATGCCGTTCCCGTGGTTCCTTCCTATCAGGTGGCTGACTGGGGTACCGAAAACATCGTTATCTCTACCCTTGTAAAGAGCTATTACCTTAGTGTTTCTGAAGAAAACAAGAATCTGAACTTTTATACGGATAAGGTTGAAATCCCGTTTACTTCTTCCGGAAACGTGTCCTTGGCCAGTGTAACAATCACAATGCATGATTATTTGACGGATGAGATGGTTACAATTGACAATGCAGCCAAGGGATGGGTCTCCATTAATAATACTAGCAATTTGCTGACCATCAATCGGCATATCGCGAGTAATTTCCCGGATGAATACGATGTCAGTAGATATATCTTCGATATCGTCTTGCATTTGGATGACGACGTATCTTCTCCGGCGAAATATGATCAGACCCTAAGAGTAACCCAGTATCCGCCGCTATATATTACAAGCTTGGACGGCACTGCCCCAAGTAACACCTCTCCTACAGTTTATATTAACGGTAACACAGAAAAGAGCGGCAGCGCTATATCTCAATTTGACAATAGTACACCCGCAGTATCTTCGGTGAGTTTGGAAAATGCTTCACATTTCCTGGGTTCGCTTACATATCCGTCAGGTGCAATTCCTGCTGCCAGTTCGGCTAGTTATACAGGTATTAACCAGAATCCGAATCTTTATACAGTTTCTGCCACTCATATTTCATTCCCGATTACATATGGAAACGGGACTAAGGCAGATGCTGTTATTGGAGATCCTCGCGGTGCAATGACCAATAAGTTCAGCGATGCATCTGACCGGTTAAATGGCGGAGGTGGATCGGCATTGACTAACTATCGTCCTGCAGCTGAGGATACAAAGAATGTGATTGCCCCACAGTTTATGTCTGCATCTTCTTACGGGAAATCTGTGACGATGACATACGAAGGTGCCGTTAAGAGATGTGCATCTTATCAGGAGTATGGATATCCTGCCGGTCGTTGGCGTCTCCCCACATTAGCCGAGATTGAATTCCTGCAGGAGCTTAATGCTGATGGCAAAATCCCTTCACTTTACGAAATCATCAAAAATCCATCCGACAATTTCATCTCCGGCTATTGGGCTGCTGGGAAAGAGATTTATGTAAATCCCGGATTTGTTGATGTTTCTGGTGTAACCCCTTCTTATAGCAGTTCACAGTTCAATTATGATAATGGTGACCCCAAAGTGTATCGTGCCTCGGTACGATGTGTTTATGATACCTGGTATTGGGGAGCTAACCATTCCACTACAACAGCTGGATCATGGCTTGGATTCAAGACAAACCTTAACGACACTCTTTAACGAGATATGAAAAGAATACATTACATACTATCTGCTTTTCTGCTTCTTTTGACTGCTTCATGCGTCCGGGAGCAGATTGAAAACGTTGAGCCGGTGTCTACAAAGGACAGGGTTCCTATCATTATGTCTTTTGCTGATAATGTAACCCTTCAGGCTCAGACCAAAGCCGAAGATGGGATGGAAATGGGTGTCAATCCGGCCATCAAAACCATTCACGTTGCCGTCTTTGGCTCCAGCGGCTATCTGAAAGACTATTCCAGCGCCATCCCCTGTGATAGCGAAGGAAATCCTGTTTCCGGCTTTGTATCGTCGAATATAACTACGGGATATTTTAAAGTTTATCTTCCTTTTGACGAAGGCCCCAGTAACCGTCGCATCCACATCATAGCCAACGGCCCGGCTTCTCTTCCTTTCCATTCAAGCGAGGATGAGATTATGAAAAACCTTACCGTAACGGATGGCAATGGCGCGTACTGGACGCGTTTGGTTACCAGCAAGGCAAGTGGGGAAGGGATCCTGATTAAAACCACCACCGATGCACTTACTGGTGAAGTTTCTCGCGACGTAGACCCTATAACTGGGGATTTTATCCCGACGGATGAGACTACCGCTCTTTTCCAAAATCTAAAACTTGTACGTAATTTCGCAGGCGTTACGGTAGTAAAAACCGGGTCCGACACCAACTTTGCCATAGATGGTTTCACTATCTGCAATATGCCCACCCAAGGTGCCGTAGCCATTTACAACGAGACTTCCTCTGAATGGATTCCGGGGAATGACTATGCTGGATTGATTATGGATGGGGATTCTCATCTTACTTTCAATGACACATTATACCCGGGTTTCCCCACTGACCCCAGCATCGACACACATATCCCTCAAACAGCCGCAGCATTTAATGCGGCGGGAGTGTCTGTTGCAGAGGGAGAAACCCTCTATTTCTACGAAAGGGCGGTAACCGATAAGGCGGCTCCTTTTGTCATCATTAAAGCCCGGTATGTGGAAAGTGGCGTAGTGGCAGTTGACAGTCCCACATATTATTATCGACTTGATATAACTCCGGGCAATAATTATGTACCTTTCTACAGGAATTTCAAGTATAATGTAAAAATATCGGGAATCAGGGTTCCCGGGGCAGCTACTCCTGGTGAAGCGGCCAAACGCAACAGCGGAGACAACTTCTCCGTTTCCATGGACACCCAGGATCTTCCCAGTGTTTCCAATGGTACCACGCGCATCTTTGTCCAGGAAACAGAAGTTGCCAGCACATATTCTGCCGGGACAAAAGAGTTCTGGTATCAGTTTGAAGTAGAGGAAAGTTTCTTTAATGGCACAAGCAATCAGGCCGCTGGCACCGGAACGGCGATTGTCAGTATTGAGGAGACACAAAAAGGCGCCTTGGATACATGGTCTATAGAAGGAACCGACCGTGCCGGAGATAAGCGTTTTATTACTTATACGCTAAAGAATCCGACTGAAGGTAAGGACCTCACTTCTGTTCTACGCATCAAAGGTGAATACACTCCCAGTAGCGGTGGCACCATCACGCTTATTAGAGACATAACATTTACTGTAATCAGCCTCAAAGCACTTACTGCGTCTTTCTCACCAGATGTCGTAGGAACATCTGCCGGAGAGCAGACAACCTTGAATATTGATTTGCCGGCAGATTTGCCCAAAGGTGTTTTCCCGCTGGTTTTCAAAATAGAGGATACGGCCCTAGGCCTGAATGCCAATGAGGAAAACGTCCCGGTAAGCCCGGGTACCTCAATTATTACTCCCTCCGAAAAGGCTTATCAATTCCTCAAGACGCTCAACTGGTCAGACTATGAGGCTTTGATTAAAGAAGCAGAACTTTCGGGTCTTTCCCATCCGGTGTTACCGGTAAAAATGAAGACCAGTAAATCATTTGCTTCCACCACAGCATACATCTCCAATACTTATTTTAGTACGGCGACTGCTGCTTTGACGGCGGACGGTAATAATTACATTTCGCCTGGTAATATTATTGTAGATTATAATGCTCATAGTGACATAGATGTCACAGTTTTCTCTAATAAAAACTGGACACTTGGTATAGCCCGGGATAATGGTTCTTCCTCGGTGGGTACTTCTTTGAGTCAGACTTCCGGAAGTTCAACCGGTGTTTCAGGCCAAACTGTTACTGTCACGCTTCCTGAGAATCCAGGCAATGTTAGCAGAACGTATGTCTTAACGCTTCGCCACGTGGATTCCGACTTGGTCCGTCAGGCATATATTACTCAAAAAGGTAAGGAATTTGTACTTACTTCTCCTAGTGCTTCAATTAAGGGAAATGTGACAACCCTTCATTTGTCTCTACATTCAGACTTTATGGGCGCCTGGTCTATCACTGCATCGGATGGCGGCTGCTCCATAACGCCTGCAAGTAGCGTAGATGCAGGTTCCGAAAAGGGCACATTCGATATTGTATTGACTTTACCTGTCAATAATACAACTACTGATAAAGAATACGTTATTACAGCTAATGGAGCAGGCGGTCGCTCGAGTAGCGTAAGGATTATTCATCGTAAGATGACATCTCGTAACAAGACTATTACTTTCAGCAAATTTACCACCATTGGTTATACAAGTAAAACAAGCGGTAGTGCAGAGTCTCGAACTGCTACATATAACGGTATTACTGGTGCTTTTTCAAGTGTGACTTACCTTAGCAATAATTATGTGCAATCTTCTAATAATGGAACTCTTACATTGACTATTGATCCTTCAGTTATTGTAAGAATTACAGGTGTTACCTTCACGTATAGAAATGCTTCTTATACACCGGATTCAGTTTCTGCAAACACGGGGACAATGACGGGCACTACTTCATGGGCGGCTGCTAATGAAACAACCACTGCTGTTACATTTACTTTTAAAAAGAGTACAGGTATTTCAATAAGTAGTTTTGCTATTGATTGCGTCGTTAATGATTGGCTATAGTATTCGTGGCTCCTTTAAATAATCTTTTACCCCGAACGGCTGCCCTCCCGGCAGCCGTTCGCTGTTTCATTCGCCATAATTGTAAAATTCAAATTTTCTCCCCTAAAAATCTTGAATTTCAAAATTATTACCTATATTTGCAGAAAGAATTGTGAGTTATGAGAATTGTGTCACACAGGAAGCTCCGGGAGTTTTATCAAACGCCAGGCAGAGAAGACTCGGAGGTAGCATTGGAGAGGTGGTATCAGACGGTAGAGGCGGCCCAGTGGACATCGTTCTCGGATATGCGGGAAGACTTTGGATCGGCAGACAGCGTCGGGAATCAGCATTATGTGTTCAATATCAGAGGCAACAAATACAGGCTGGTGGTTGTCGTAAAATTCCTGATGGGTTATGTCTTTATAAGATTCGTGGGCACTCATGAAGAATATGATAAAATAGATGCAAGAACAATATGAAAAAGGATTTGAACCAGATGAGGTACGAATATGCCTTGAACAGGGTGGAAGAACTCCTTCCGCTGGTGAATGATGCCATGCCTGCCTCTACACCGGAATCCATGGAACTTGCCATCATGTCGGAATTCGTGATAGCTTATGAAAAAGAACACTTTCCCATTGGGAAGCCAACGGTTTCTGAGCTCATTCAGGACTCCCTGGAGGAGAAGAGCATGACACAGAAACAACTGGCCGCTATGATAGGCGTAAGTCCTTCACGCGTGAGCGACTATGTTTCCGGCAGGGCAGAACCCACTCTCCGCATAGCAAAAGCCCTCTGCGCCGTCCTGGGCATCTCCCCCGTCCTCATGCTCGGTTTGTAACTAACGTCCCGTCCTTGTTTTTGCCCCTTTTTTAAGGACGACTGGCTTATTTTACCCCGGTCGTCCTTGTTTTGGCGGCCTTTTCAAGGACAAGGTGCCTTATTTCTCGTTCCCTCCACCAATAATTAAGTGTATGTGTTTACCAAGCGTCAACCGGAACTCGCCCGGCAGCCGTTCGCTGTTTTTTCCCCATAGTCTTCGTATGGCTTACTCTATAATCCTCGAAAAATGCCACATACGATATTCTCAAAAAATTTCATTATAATATATTATTTTACTATATTTGCATAAACATAATGAAATAAATGACAAAAAGTTCAAGAGCAACATTCCTTCCAAGCAAAGTTCTCAATAACTTGGAAACTATGGGCGAGCAGATAAAGCTTGCAAGGAAAAGACGTAAGCTGTCACTGGCAACCGTAGCTGAAAGGGCACAGTGTACACAGCTAACGCTTATAAGGGTAGAGAGAGGGGAGCCAACGGTTTCAATAGGAATATATGCGCGTGTCCTTTACGCTCTTGGATTGGATGAGGACATCCGGCTTATAGCACAAAACGATGTGGCTGGTAATGCACTTGTCAATGCACAAATAATGAAACGAAACCAGAAAACAGAAGATTATAATGTATTCGATTGAAATACTTGCAGCATTCGACTTTCTGCCACAGGAAATGGTAATAGGAACCTTGGAATACGAAAGACTCAAGGGAAACGCTTCGTTTCGTTTTTCATTCAACCAAGAATTCCTGTTAAGGTTTCCCGGCCTCACAATATCGGCGGACCTGGGAAAATTCCTTGGTTTGCAGGCTGCATCCGGTAGTCTTTTCTCTTTCCTGGGAGACGCCCTTCCGGATAGATGGGGCAAGGCTCTTGTGGACAAAAAGGAAAGGATGGAAGCAAAGGTGGCAGGAAGAATCCCGAGAAATTTCGATGACTTCGGTTATCTTGTCAGAATTGATGACTTTTCCAGAATGGGAGCCATTCGTTTCAAATACAACGGCAAGTACATTGGCCAGGATAATAGCAAACTCAACGTTCCGCCAATTACCAATCTGGATTCCTTCATCCGCGAGGCACAAATGATAGAAGAAGCGGAAAGAAAGAATACACCATACCAAAAAGAATGGATAGACAACGTATGGAAACCTGGTTCATCCTTGGGCGGAGCAAGGCCCAAACTCAATGTTATTGATGAAGACGGCTGTCTGTTAATCGCAAAAATCCCTTCTATAAAAGATAGTTACGATATTGGCCTTTGGGAACATTTTATGTTCAGATTGGCAAAAAAAGCCGGAATAAACGTTGCGGAATCAAAGGTGTTAAGGGTGGGTCCAACCCCTTATCACACGCTCTTATCCAAACGCTTTGATAGAAACGGGGATAAACGAATTCACTTTGCCTCTTCATTGACACTGACCGGACTCAAAGACGGAGACAATGCTGAAAACAATAAAGGCTATATCGACATTGTTGACGCAATGGCCGGAGATATGGGCATAAACTCCCTATCCCGGAATGCGACAGAATTGTTCAGAAGAGTCGTTTTCAATATCCTGACTGGCAACCATGACGACCATTTCCGTAACCATGGTTTTCTCCTCCATCCCGATGGATGGGAACTGTCTCCTGCTTATGATCTTAATCCAAGCAACGAAAGGACGCAGGTTCTTGCTATTACGCCATATTCCAATTCTTCCTCAATAAAGGAACTCTATGAGTCATCGGACTATTATCTAATAACCAAAGACGAAGCAAAAGCAATAATTGAAGAAGTTACAGTAGCCGTTGGACAATGGAGCCAGGTGGCAAAGAATGTTCAAATACCAACGACAGAACAGGAACGTTTTTCAGAAAGGTTTAAATGGGCCCTTTCACAAGCTCACGCTTTGTTATCTTAAAGCTCATCCCCTTACAACCATATTGCCTCTTTGAAGATTTTTTTATATCTTTGAGGGATATGAAAAAATGGCTGACCACATTGGTTCTTCTTGCCGCGGCGCTTTTCTCCCTGGCCGCGCAGGATAATCCCTACGGAATTGACCCGGAGTGTCAGAAACTCCTGGAGGAGGTAATGCATCTGGAAGGCAAGATTGGCTTTGACAGTGCCAATTCAGAGCTGCTTAGCAAGGCAATTGAAAAAGGGGATACAAAGGCCCAGACCATGTACTATGTAGAGCGCCTCAAGAACGCAACAGCCCTTCTCAGGGACAAGAAAAACACCACCCAGGCTGAGGACGAGAATGTCCTCAAGTACATGGAAGACCTCAAGAGGGTCGCCTCAGATCTTGGAGAAACCAAGTTCTTCTACCAGGCTTACGACATTGTCCAGAGTTATTATTACGTTCACGGCAAACTTGTCCACACCATGGAACTGGTGCAGGACATGCGTGAGCAGGCGGTGGCACGCAAGGAGCCTTACGGCATCTGGATGGGAAATCGTTACCTCATCTCCCTGTATATCGCCCAGAACGACTACATCTCTGCAAAGAAATACATCCAGGAAGCCATCCGTGTCCACGAGACCACGGACGATCCTGCAATCAGGAAAGAGTCCGCGACGCGCCTGTACTGCGACATGTCGGACACCTATCCCATAGGCAACGACTCCGTCCCTTACTTCCTGGCCAAGGCCGAAGCCGCCCGTAAGCAGCACATGGACACCCTCCGTTATGAGTACCACCATGCAAAGCTGGCCGCATTCCAGCGGGATGTGAAGGCCTATGAGTATGCCAGGGATTACTGTCTGTCGGATTCTCATCTGCACATGGTCAGCACCACGGCACCCACGATGTTCGGCTACATAGACAGGCTGGTTTACGGAAATCAGATAGACGACTTTGACTTTGTCACCATGTCCCAGCACCTCAGGGAGGTGAAGTACATTGCCAATATAGCAGAGGAGTACGGCCGTAAGGAACTGGCTTTCAAGATAGAGAAGAATCTGGTGGCCTATGAGGAAAGGGTTCTGGCGGCGGCCAATCAGTCCAAGCTGGCGGAAATCGAGGCCAAAATGGGTAACGACGTCCTGAGCGCCAAGATAAGCGAGGAAACCCATCGCGCACAGCGTGCTATGCGCATGGTGATGCTCCTTATCATAGCTATCCTCCTTGTGATAACAGTGTTCATGGTATTCTACGCCCTGAATCTCCGTAAGACCAACGAGAAGGTCCGCATGGCCGATGCCGCAAAGACCCGCTTTGTCCAGAACATGAGTCACGAGGTCCGCACCCCGCTCAACGCCATAGTGGGCTTTTCCCAGCTTCTGAGCCTCCCGGACGGCAGTTTCCCGGAGGAGGAGAAGGAGGAGTTCGCAGGCCATATCGTCAACAATACCAAGATGCTCACAATGCTTCTGGACGATATCCTCAACGCATCGGCAATGGACAGCGGCAACTACCGCATCACTTACGAGGAAGGGGAAATGCACTTCATGGCCCAGGCCGCCATATCCAGCGCAGAGCACCGCCTGCAGCCTGGCGTACGCATGTATTACCAGCCCTGTCAGGAAGAACCCTTCAACTTCAGCACAGATCCCCGCCGCGTTCAGCAGATACTGATAAACCTGCTCACTAACGCCTGCAAGCACACCGCATCCGGAGAAATCAGGCTGGCCAGTTCCCTCACTGAGAACCCCGGTTTTGTGACCTATTCCGTAACGGACACCGGAACCGGCGTGCCTCCGGAGCAGTCAGAGAAGATATTCGAGCGCTTCGCCAAGCTTAACGAATTTGTCCAGGGCACCGGTCTTGGCCTCAGTATCTGCCGTGACATAGCCGGTCGCATGGGCGCCAAGGTTTACCTTGACACAACTTATACCGCCGGCGGCGCCCGTTTTGTTTTTGCCATACCTTGTAACCCGGCCCCACAGCAATGAAAAAGCTAATCCTAATATTGGCCCTTCTGGTGTTGGTACTACCGGCTGCGGCCCAGAAAAACCCGTATCAGATAGACGACGAGTGCTACTCATACTTCCGCATTTCGGAGCAGAATATGGACAATTTTGAGTCCGATGAGTTTGAAACCGCTGTCCAGGCCCTTCTGGAATCGTCCCTTCGCAAGAAAGACGCCAAGGCCCAGACGATCTATTATGTGGAAGTCCTCAAGCGCATGTCCCATGAGGCGCAGTATAAGAGGAACAAAGATATCAGCTCCTGGGATTCCGGCATGTGGAATTCAAAGGTAGAGGAGGCCCGTGAAACTGCCCAGCGCATTTCAAAGGCTACCGGTTACATGCAGTATTACTACTATGCATCCGAGCTGTGCCAGACCTACTACTTCAATACCCAGCAGGACACGCATGCTGCGGAGATGCTCACCTCCATGATGGAGGAGGCAAAGGAAACGGGTGACGAGTACGCCCTGTGGAAGAGCCTCATGAGCCTTGGCAAGCTCTACCTCCGCATGAGTGATAATGTCAATACCCAGAAGTGCCTTCTTCAGGTGGTGAAGATTTTCGAGACCAGCCAGGATGCCACAATCAGGCGTCAGAGCATGGTTATGCAGTACTGTGACCTTGCCGATACTTATCCGGTAGCGTCGGACTCGGCCAGGATGTACTATGGCAAGGCCGCCGACTGCCGCGTCTCCCTGATGGACTCTGTACGCGTGGCATACTACGGCGCCCAGCTTGACGCCTGGGACAACAATCTTCCGGAATACCGCAATAAAAGGGATTATTGCCTTTCCAAGCCGATTTTCCATAATACCATACGCTCCGGAAAGGTCCTTTTCAAATGTATGGACAGTATCCTGGCAGGCAACTCTGCTTCCATAGAGAAGGACATCTGGTCTCTGTACTATAGGCAGCAGATGGGGTTTTTAGCAGGATTTGCATCCACCCGCGGGCAGTGGGAAACAGCGGCCCGGGCACTGTCTCTGCTTAGCAGCCGCCTGTATGGGGACATCTCCCGTATCAACAACCAGAGGCTGGAGCAGCTCACGGCGCATTATGAGACCAGCCGCCTTGAGACGGAACTGGAGAAAGCCAACAGGAAGGCCCATAGGGCAATGATATGTGCTGGAGTCCTCCTGCTAATCCTTCTGGCAGGTGCAGCGGCTCTTTTATTGGAAAGAAAGAAAAAGAAAGAATAAGATATGACACCTCTTTACGCCCAGAATTTCGATTTCTCCGCTTTCAACGTATTAGCGGTAGATGACATCCCCCTGAACCTCCTTCTGGTTCAGAAGATGCTGTCCAAGTTCAACTTCAAGATGCGCACTGCTTCCGGCGGCCAGCAGGCTCTGGATGCCGTGGCCCAGGAGAAGCCTGACCTCATCCTCCTGGACCTCATGATGCCCGGAATAGATGGCTTTGAAGTTATACGCCGTCTCCGCGAAGACCCCGCCACGGCAGATATCCAGATTGTAATCCTGAGCGCCCTCAACTCCAACGAGGACGTGGTCAAAGGCTTCAACGCCGGCGCCAACGACTTCATCATGAAGCCCATCATCATGGAGAAACTCCTTTCCTGCGTAGTCAATCAGCTCAAGTTGGCAGAGGCTAAGAAATAGTGAGAAAACTCCTTGCACTAGCTGCCTTGTTCCTGTGCCTCACCTCCGGGGCGCAGATAGTGAACAGGCTCAACGTAGACAAAGACACCTTCGAGCGCTACGCCTGGGGCCGTATGCAGGAGTACAATCCCGCCAACCTTGTCCTGGCCGATTCCCTGTACTCCGAAGGCCTCCGCCAGGGCAATTTCCGCTACAAATGCCTGGCGCTTTCCCTGGAATTCCCCGTCCGCTTTGCGCAAGGGGAGTATGCCCGCATGGACTCCTGCATAGTGGAGATAAAGGAACTCATCGGAGACCGCAAGGACCTCCGCACCTTCTATTTCCCAACCCTCCACGAGTACTGCCAGTACCTTGTCCACATAGGCCGGGCTTCGGACGCGGTGCTTGAGGCAAGGGCAATGGAGAGAATCGCATCGGCGGAGAAGAAGCCTCTGGGAAAGATGTATTCGTACCGGATCATCGGCCTTATACAGAGCTACAGGGACAATTCCTGGCTGGCCGTCCGGAACTTTGAGAAGGCGGTCCGCTACTGCAGGGAAGCCCACGCAGACCAGGACCTGCCCAACCTGTACATCCTCATCGCCCAGGAAAACGTGAAGATGAAAGACTTCGTGGAGGCCGATAACTGGTGCTCCCGGGCGGAAGAATACCAGGCTTACTTCCCTTCGGTGGAACTCAAGGCTCAGATGACAAGAGCCTATCTCAACTACGCCAAGGGTAATAACGATGCCTTCTGGCACTGCTACGATGCCCTTCTGGACAACCACCTCTACCGCCTCCAGACAGATGCCGACACCCGCTTCGACATGGACATCTGCTACCTCCGCTCCAAAGGCCTCCTGGAAGAGGCACTCTCAAAGGCCGATTCCCTTGGCACCGCCCGCGGCCGTTATGAGCAGAAGCACGGTATCTACGCCCAGCTTGGAGAGTTTGACAGCGCCTACGGCCAGCTCGCCGGCCTCATGCAGCAGAAAGATTCCATATATATTAAGGTCCAGAACGAGGACCTCGCCATCCTTGACGCCGAGATGAACAACGCCCAGCTGCGCGAGGACGCCCAGCGTCTCAAGGCCCAGAACCAGATGACCATAATGATTGGTTTCCTGGTAATGTTTGCCATCGCTTTCTTCGCCATACTGTTCAACCAGTGGCAGCTGCGCCAGAACCTGGAAGAAATGCGCAGGAAAAACAACCAGGCCATTGCCGCCCGCCGTGCCTTCCAGAAGGCCATGGACGCCAAGGAAAGCGAAAACCAGTACAAGATAAAGATCCTGCAGAACCGCACAACAAATCCCCTCACAGGCTATGAAGATATCCTCAATCTTTAAGAATCACAGTAGCGAACTCGTCGCCCTTGCCATATTCCTTGTAGGTGCCACCTTTGCCATGCTTGGCCTCATCCAGAAAGTGCCTCTGGTGCTGGGGATATTTGGCATAGTGGTCCTTGCCTCGGGCCTTTTCTGGTTCTGCATCCGCTACACCTCGGAGAAAGTGTACAAGGAGTACTACAAGGACTCCTACGAGATTGAGCACGACACCATAGAGGACGAAATCCGTAAATCAATGGTCTACCACCGCTACCAGGAAGCCGTCCTTGCCCGCTACGAGTCCGCCTGCCGGGACCTTGGCCTTGTTGACGAGCAAAAAGACTGGCTCCTTGACCTACTTATGGCCGAGAAGAACAAAGTAGACAAGGAGCTGGCCGAGCAGGGCGGGGGGCATATTTAGACCTTAAAGGAGGATAGGAATTCTGCAGGAGTTTGGGCGTTGAGTCCTTTGAAATCTTTGGTATTGCGGGTAATGATTACATCGCAGCTGTTGGCAGAAGCGCATTCGGCCTGGAAGAGGTCCTCGAAGTCAGGGCCTTCCATTGCGATGGCTTTCTGCAGCATGTTGTTATCCATGGGAAGAACTTCCAGGAAGGCGCTCAGGTATTTCAAGTTCACTACAGCCATCGTCCCGCCCACAGATTTCCGGTAGATATAAGCGGCATTTACCATAGTTAGCACCGACGCGCAGGTGCAAATCCTACCTTGTTCCTGCAGTTCCAGGATTCTGGCCGAATCCTCGTACCCAGGCCTCTGGAGCAGGAGGTCAAGGACGATGTTTGTGTCCAGAAAGACTTTCATTTTGAGAGTAAGTATTGCAACCGGTCATCGTCAATATCCTCTATTCTCCCATTTGCCGGCAGGGCCGATCCAATGAGACGCATTATAGACGGACTCACATTGAGATTCCTGGCCTCTATTTCCCTTGCCCGTGACTCCAGCATGTTCTCAATATACTTTTTCAGCGAGACACTCTGCCTGTATGCGTCATTGGACAAGACCTTGAATGATTCCGAACTGATGTCAATCAGTTTTCTGTGTGATATAGCGGATCCCGTCTCCATATATATACTTTTTGCAAAGATATATACTATTTTTCAAAATAGCAATTAATGTCATTCCCGGCCCCTCTTTCGTCATTCCCGGGCTTGTCCCGGGAATCTCTAATTGCTAAAAGTAAAAGGTTCGGCCTCTTTTGAAGCCGAACCTTTTTTCTTATTAGTAATCCCAGTACCCGTAGGTGACAGTGAGGTTTGTCAGTTCATTTGGCTTCTGGCCGCCTGCCATCCTCACTGCTAAGGAAGCATTTCCATTTCCATCACCGGTATGCGGCGATGCCCAACTGGTGGCTCCTGCACCTAAGTTATCTGTAGTACTATCATCTAAGCGATCCACGAATACGTTACACTCGTTATGATTACCTGACATGATACCATTGTAGTATGTAACACTTACACCGGTTATCTTGCAACCTGCTAAGCTTGAAGATGAGGCAGAAATAGAAATGGTGCCTTCATGGTTATTTGTACCAATTCTCTTACGACGGTAACCAACAGTGTTCTGCCCAGAACAGTAATTATCAAAGTTAACGGTAATTCCACTTGTACCATCAGTGAACGAGGCTTTGTTATAATTCGCATTCGTACTCAGGTCTATGCTATAGCTCCCATTACTTGCCCACCTGTAAAGGTGCAAGGTCAGAGAAGATACCGTTCCCTCTGCCAGGCTTGCAAACTCTCCCAGAGTTAAGGAATCGTGGTACGTATTATTGTTGTAGGTGTATTGGAAGTGTACCAGAGTACCGTCCACAGGTGAAGGGAATGCGCTTGATAAGTTGGCTGCAGCTATCTCTATATCTGTACGGTTGGAATAGTCATTCCTGAAGTATACGCTTGCAAGTGAGGCGCCACCCTGGCTGGCGGACATGGTTATGGCAGTGCCATTGTTGTTGTTATTGTTGGTGGTAATATGAGTGGGGTTGTTATTCCCATAACCCTTTGCAATGAGTGTACGTGAAGGAATGAACAGTGACCTGTTGATGGTTACAGGTGCCAATGGCATGTAATCGCTGTTGGTAATCTGGACGGTGCCGCTGCTGTAACGTGTGGAAGACTTCAGCTGGAAGTACTGCCATCTGTTGTTGTTTGCAGGAGTGAAGGTGTACGTGCCGTCTCCGTTGGAAACAAGGCGGGTTTCATCGTCGGCCGGAGCCAGGTTGGTAAGGGTTACGGTAACCGGGTATCCGGGTCCGGTCTGGCTTGTCGCATAGTTGAATGCGAAGTATACCGGCCTGTTGTTGCCTATGGAGAGTCCGTTGGTGGCTGTTCCATTAGTGGTAGTAACAGCGCTATAGAATCCGGCATTGGTGAACTGAGGTCCGTTCACCGTTATGGATGTGGTGCCGGTGAATGTGCTGCGGCCAACCTGGGCACGGATGGTTGTGGTTCCGTATCCGGTGGTGGTAATGACACCGTTGGCATCGACGGTGGCAATGCTTTCGTTGTCACTGGTCCAGTTGATGACTGCTGCCGGGCTGCCCGAGGCAAGAGGCAGGGTAACGCTGGTTGGAGCATTGTTGTACGTGAGCGTGGACGTGGTTCTCACGGTCTCGCCTTTGCCCATGACTGTAGAGGAAGCAGGAGTCACAGAGAAGGCTGTGAGCTTGTGTTCATGCTCCGCACCGTTGTACTCGTCGGCCCTTATTTCAATCTTGACTTCACCTGTGCCCAGGTTTGTTGCGTCTGTGGCATAGTTGATTCTGGGCTGGTAGCCGTTACCTTCCTTCAGGTTGTTGTTTGTGGTCTCGGCGGGGGAGTACCAGTACCAGTTGTAGTAAGGATCCTCAGAGTTGGTAATCTTTGTGAGGCCGGAGCCTGAAGCGGGAGCTGCACCAGTGAAGCGCAGGTACACAATTTCAGGGAGAGGATCTGTATTGTCCATGTTGAACTGGAACATGGCACCTGTTGCGTTGGTAGTAGGAACTCCGTTTACATAATTAAGGTTCGTGAAGTCCTTAATGCGGAAGTTGGTGAAGTTGTCATGAGCCTGATAGAAGTATCCGCCTTCATCTTCCACATATATGGTAGAGGCGCTTTGCGCCATGTTGGTCAAGAAGTAACAGGGTATTGTTACGGTATTTCCCTGGCTGGTCCTGGAAAGGTTCTTGTATTCCGTTTCAGACAGGGTACGGACGTAATAGAATGCCACATTGTCGCTATCCGGCACCATTGAGTTACCGGAAAGGACGGGAAGGTTGTTGTTGGGCTGGCTATTGTCCGGAGTAATGCTGAGTTTGGTTGACTCCAGCTTGAATTTGAGCGGGAACATGCCTGAAGGCAGGTTCTTGGGGATGGTGATGTCCACCCTCATTTCCTCTCCGCTGAAACTCTCTACCTTATGAGGTACGCATGTCACCTGCATGGTCTGGGTGTTGATCATGGAATAAGTGACACGGCGGAAAAGCGGAGGCCTTTCGCCTCCCGCAGGGGTTCCTGTAATCTGGATATACTGCGTGCGCATATTGGCCGACGGGGCGGAGGTCTCGAAGGTAATCCTTCTCCAGCCATCTTCATCGGCATTCGCAACTTTGAAGTTGGTAAGGACAGGATCTGCCACGGAGCCCTGCAGGGCAACGCTCACAGGACCTCCTACAGATGCAAGATTATTGTTATACCTTGGCTCATCCGACCCTGTTGGAATGTCATTGACATCCGGAATATACTTGTAGAAGAGGGTGAGTTCTTCAACGGGGTCGTCATAGCTGTATTGGCGGATAAGGGTCTTGTTCATGTAAGAAACAAGTATGCGGCTTGTTCCGTCCGAAATGTCTGTCAATGTCTGTGTGGCAATATCGGACGATATGTCGCCGCTACCCATGGAATACATGGCTCCTTCCGGGGTTGAGGCTCCCAGCGTCAGAATCTTCTTGATAATGATGTGGTAGCGGAAGTTGCGGAAAAGAGGGTAGTACTGACTGTTTTCCATGAGGTCTATCTTGTAGTAACAGTTAGTTTCCGTACTGGTATCAGGATCTTTGAAGGTGCCGTAGATGATAACTACAGTTGGCGGCTGCGCGTCGTTTGGCACAGGGCGCTCATACATGAAGAACGGCTCTCCCTTTGCAGAAACCTTTGCGGAACTTGCAGGGTTTTCAAATGCAGAAGGCTCCGGGATATTGCTGTCTATGGTTGCATCAAGCGGCAGGAGTGCAGGATACCCCAAGTCAAGGAGGTCCTGGTACGACTTGTCCTGATAATTATAGAGGAAACCGCCTGAATAATAGGGCACGACGGCTCCTTCCCTTGCTACGTTGACGCCAGCAAAGGATTTTGTGGTGAAATTGCACTCCTCCTCGGGATTGCTGCTATGGATCTCGTCTATGACAATCTGCGCAAAGTTGCGGATAAGGGCAATGTTCTGGAAATAGGCGATTGTTTCCGGATGGGGGTCGAATGTCCCTACTCCGGTTTCCTGGGGTATGCCGTCTTTAAGGAACTTGCCTGTGACAGGGTCCCTTGCGGCCTTGATGCCGTCAACTACGAATGACTGCCAGTAACTTCCTTTGTCCGTTGGGGAAAGAAGGTTTGGAAGGAGGTCTGTTTCCTGGCCATAATCCAGGCTTGCAGGTCCGTTACCTATTATATGTATGCGACGTTGACTGTTCTCACTTACGGGGAGAAGTACGGTGAAATGGTAGCGGTCATGCTCAATGTCATCTTTGTCTCCATTGGTAACGGCAGTTCCTCCTACGGGCTCTGCCTGGATATATTCCTTGAGGTAACCGCTTCGGCCAAATACTGCAACGTGTATGGTCTCCAGGTCTGTAGGGAGCTCGCTCAGCGCCTTGGTCTGGGGAGTAAGCTCCGGAAGGGAAATGCCCAGGTTTACACGGACATATCCTGTGGGAGCGGAGTCATCGTCATCTTCCAGTTCAGTTTCCGGGACGTTGACAACGGGCATGTCTTCCTCCATCCTTGAGCATGCAAGAAGGAAGATGAATGCAAACAGTATGAAAAGCGTTTTTTTCATAAGCCGGTTCCGGATTAGTGGGTTGTCTGATATCCACCCCATGTAGTAAGGTGGCTTTCATCCTTGTCTTCGCCCCAGTACCAAACGTCGTATACGCAGCGGGTAAAGACGGAATGATGGGTGTATTCTCTGTTCCCAAACCTTTGGGTATAGCTGTAGCTCTGGTTATTCCAATTCTCGGTATTCCTTCCGGTCATATCCGAAAAACCGTCTCCTTGATATGCCTGATTTCCGCCGGCCCAGTAATAAGCGTAGTAGTAGGTTCCATTAAGAGTGCCGGAACCCGGATCGAAAAGAGAAGGAATGATGCCGTTCTGGGATAAGGTCACAAGGTATTTTATCTCTGCGGCTGTAGGAAGACGCCACCTGCCGGCAGGATATCCGTTCTCCTGATATGCCGCACACCTTGTGCGTGCATTATTGTACCAGAGAGCGCTCGTTTTTCCATATGAAGAGGCAATCTTGAAGGCCGGGGCTATTATATTCTGCGTATCCTCTGCCGCGGGTCTGTAGTAGGCGGAGGTGTTGAGGCCGGTAAGAGTGGTTACCACCGCTGAAGAGCCGTCTGTCCTGGGGTCTCCAATCATATAGTCCACATCTGCCGGAAGAACGGTTACATATAGGGTGTACTGGTTCTGGTTGTTGTTTGCTCCGCTGCCGTTCACGCCGGAGGGGTCTACGACTCTACCTATGTTATTTCCGCTGTCATCGGATATGCTGGAAGTACTGTTGCTGTTTTTGACAAAGACCTTGCCGTTGGATTGTTCATTTATAATGTAAATGGCAGGGTATTGGGTTATTTTAACCTCCTGCTTGTACACGGCGTCGTTGTGGTGGTCTTCGTGGTATACTTTGAAGCGGATAATATAGGGAGCCGTATCAAAGTTCTCACCCTGGGTCATGTCATTGTCAAGGGCATGATAGAAACTGATGTGGTCTCCCACGACGGAGAGCCAGTCATTGCCGCCGTTTGCGCTTTTACGCTGGGCAGCACTATATTCTATGTATTTCTGCCCGGTTTTGTAGTCCGGGTGGCCGGCTGCGGCAGTCTGGACCGTGCCTTGGAAATTACCTGTTCCATAGGTGGCTCCGGCATTCTTGGTTCCGTAGTAAATCTTGGTGGCGGTAATGTCCAGGGTTGTGCCGCCCTTTGTCGTAGCAAGACTTACGGGGTGTGAGGATGTGTAAAGGATGTCCAGGTCCGCTATATTGTTCAGCACAAATTCCTGCGGTTCTACGGAGAGGAAACGGGCGCTGCCAATTTCCGCATGCTTGAGTACGACGCTCTGGTTTTCCCAGTCAAGTACATAGTACGTTGCGTCAACTTCAACGGTGGCCTCATCTGTTTCGCTTCCCAGCATGGCCACGTTGAGGAGGAACCTGTACCAGTTGTTGCGTACAAAATGCTTGACGTAGGTTCCGTTTGCGTCGGCTTCGCGGGTATCGTCCGGAATAACAATCTTGTAGTAGAACTCTCTCTGGAGAGTAGTGTTGTTCACAATGTTGGGCTGCCTTTGCCATGGCAGTACAAGCTTTATGTAAGGCTCCTTTGTGGGAGATTCCTTGGAGGCGTATTCCCAGCGCTGCGGATACACGTATGACGGGTCCGTAATCCAGGGGTACTCCTCGTCGTACGTTTCGTTGTAGTACGGATTGCTCTCGTCAATCTCCGAGAAGCGCATGAAATTGTTCTTGTAGTTGAAATAGGCGGGATTGTCTACCGGGAGGCCCTCCAGGGTGGTGTTCCTGACTCCGTCCATTAGGTACATCTTCATGCCGGCGGTCATGGGTTTCCAGACCTCATCGTAAGCGACGGTTTCTTCATCTATTACGGTGGTTTTGGGAATGCTTACCTCATCTGCAATCTTAAGCTGCAGAGTAATCTTGGAGGCGAGCCTCTTTACATTCACAAGCCCTTTAGCCACCAGTCGGTTATCCTTTTCAACGTTTTCAATGTGGGCCAGGCCGTCCATTACGAATGAACTCTGGATGTGGTCTGCGGGGGCGCTGAAATCTGTATTTAAGGTAAGCTTTTTTATTGCGGAGACGCTGGTTCCGCGCCCTGCCGTTGTGAGATCTGTTGCAATATTGCCTGGATAATTGACTACTACATATACCCAGAAGGAATTGTTGTTGCCGGGCACAAGCTGTCCCATTATCAGTTCATCGGTGGTATATGTGGTTATGTCAACTGAGGAGTCGGCAGTCAGGTCTCCTTTGTGGTTATGAAGTACGCTGTTGCTGCCCGTGCCGCCTTCCGGATAGAAGAAGATGTCCACGGACGCAATCTTGTTTTCATTGTAACGGGCTTCGCCGTCTATGGTGCCGTTCATGCCGGCTTTCGTGAGAACGGGTTCCGAGCACTTCACAGTAAGGACAAAGCCTTCACCATGCTCATTCTCTCCAAGCCATTCCTTTAGGCAGGACATGGAAAGAAGGGCAGTGAGCGCCACGGCCGTTATTCGCACAATATGCAAAAACCTCTTCATGTTCTGTTGCTTTATTGTCTTGAGAAAGTATAGTTGTTACCTCCGGACAGGAGTTCGGTGTTCACGTCGATTTCACGTCCGTTGGGAAGTTCTACCGTCATGGATAGCTGCATTTTGCGCTCTATTCCTCCGGTTGGGAGGTCTGAGGCACGCACCACGAACTGGATGGGCCTGTTGGTAAGAGTGATAGCTGCCGGTTCAACCTCGAAATAGGTGGGGTCGGGCCCTACCTTGCTTATGATTAGAGTTGACCCTACGGACGAGTGTATTTCCACATGGCAGACCAGTTCCGGATTCTCTGTGGTGAGATGGACCGTAGCATCGTCAGGCAGGTTGTCATAGCCATCTATGGTGAGGCGGCTCACGCCGTCCGACGAGACGCCGTCCTGGTCGAAACTCATGTCGTGGACGTTGAGGTCCCATGGAAGCACCTGGCTCTCTATCTGTATGGACTTGTCTGTGAAGTCAATGATGAAGAGCATCTTCTTCCCGGGCTCCCATGCAACGTGGGGAAAGTGGATACGGGTACTTTCATCTACGCCCCCGGCCGTGTATGACAGGGCCAGGATATTGTTCTTGGGATCCATTATTGGATTACCGTAAACGTCTGTCTCTCCAGTTGTTACCTGAGGCCATGACTGGTCTGCGGTGAGCGGCCAGGTCATGTAGAACTGGGGATTGGAAGTGTAGGTTTCGCCACTGTCTGTGGAAAGGCGGGTTCCGGTAAAGATGTCCCAGACTTCATCGGGGGCGATAGTCTTGTCCAGCATTGCCGCTCCGGAAAAGAACGGATGGTCGGGATCCCCTTCAAGGTGGTATACGGGCTGAATGGGATTGGCCGATGATGCGTAGTCCACGGTGGCGTAGCCTTTGTGGAGGAAGAGGTCCTGGTCGTCATACATGGAACCAAGGCCGGTAATATCCACATTGGTTGCTGTAGAGGAGTTCTTGAAGCAGAGGCCCACTGCGGTGAACATGTGCTTCATGGGCAGGGGAATCGCGGAATAGTTGGTGTAAGTGGGGCTTTGGGAATCCCTTGTGACGGCCCTTGCGCTGTAGAGAAAATCGTACTGCGGAGAGTCCGGGGTCCAGCTGTAGGTGGGCGTGGTCAAGGTAAGGAAGGTACCAGACGTGGGATCCGTGTCCAAAGCGGGTGAACTCCCGAAGAAATTGGACGTAGAGATGCCCTGGTCGAAAGCGCCCACATTGTAGGACCTGTCAAATTCCAGCCAGCCAAAGAAACGATGGATGCCCGTCTTCGTCCATCTGTATTCCTTTCCTGTTGTTTCATACGGCCAGTATTCACCGCCGTCATAAACCACAACGTCGTTGACATAATTGAAGCAGTCCTCTGAACTGACAGGAGTCCCGTTCACACTGCCGGTGAATCCGGTGAGCCAGTCCTGGACTCTCACCTTGGTGCCGTTTCTGTGGAAGGTCTCAGAATCAAGGAAGCCCTTGGTGCTGACGCCTTCGTCAGAGAACTGGATGACCGCCAGGGCCAGTCCTGTCTCCGGCACTTCCTCCTTGCACGAGACGGCGGCAAGAAGAATGGGCAACAAATATGTCAGGCAACGTTTCATATTATTACAGGGAAATTGTGGCTACAACATCTATGCCCTCCCAGCCGTCAACAGCGGGGTCGAAGGTGATGATGGCGTCGGAGAGGTCCGGATTGCTGGGATCCACGGACGATGAAGGGTCGTTGGGATCGGCGTAGGGGTTGCCGCCGTTACCATTGCTAGAGGTAGGGCTGAGCATGATCTTGTAAGTATAGCTGTGGTTGATCTCCCATGCATCCAGGGATGCGATGTAGATGTCTGCGCTCTTTTCGAAGGTCTCGCTCAGGAAATCCACGCCGTTGCGTTTGGTGGTAATGGTGAGGTTGAGGGTAATCTTCTGTACACCGGCGCTGAGGGCCTGGGGCATTACAAAGAGCTCTTCAATTGCGGTATACTCCTTTCCGGGAACAACGGTTGTGTTGCTGAGTCCGGTAACGGAGCTGGTTTCGCCGGTTACTTCCCAGACACCGCCGTCGGGCTTGTTCCAGCCAATGATTCCGGGGTTGGAAGCATCGGCAAGGGTCATGGTGCAGTTGCCCTTGGTGTAGAGGCCGGAGAGGGAGGCGCTGTTCACTTTGACAGTCCATTCGGTCTCTGTGCCATCCTCTTCCTTTTTATAATTATAGGTAAGCTCTGCAAGAATCTTTACCTTGGAGATTGCGTGCCTGAAGATGATGGGAACGCCGTTGTATGCGCTCACTGCATCGGATACCAGGTCTACGTTGTTGGAGAAGCCCACGGCTTTATCCGAATACATGATGTCTTTCTGGAGGGTCTTGACATCGACGCCTTCAAACTTTATCTCGTTTTCCTTTACGGTAATGCCTTCAATGCCGGAGGGGTAGTAGGCGATGAAGTCTACGGTTGCATCCTTGGGCCAGTAGAAGGTCTCTCCCTGAGGCTTCCAGGTGTCGTCCGAGGTGTCGTCTGCGGTGCCGCCGTTGTCAAAGGCTACGGTGACGTTTTTCATGAAGTACTCCGTGAGGGTGGCGGCGGTCCAGGCGTATACGGAGAAGGTCTCCGTAACAGGGAATGTGGTGCCGGTGATGGCGGGAGCCTTGGTGCTCACGCCTGCCTGAGCCTGGAAGGCAATGGCCTGGCTGTCGGAAATACTTGCAGATTCGTTCTTGGAGCAGGAGACTGCTGCAAATGCAACTGCGGCTATGAGGATAATGATGCGTTTCATCTTACAAAAATACATAATTAAATGTTAATACCGGCATTGACGGTTATGTTTTCCCAATCAGACACAGCGGGGTCGAAGTACACCACGGTGGGCTGCATGTCTTCGATTCCGTCGCCGTCGGCATCGGTACCGGTGCCTGTGCCAAGGCTGGGCGTGATGTTGAATGTATAGGTAACATTCTGGTTTACGCCTATGCTGGCAAGGGAGCCGCCGGACAGGAGGGCCTCGATGGGAACATTGGTTTCCGTGAGGACAAGCTCGGGGCCGTTTCCGGTGTCACGGTAGGTCTTGATGGTGACGGTAATCACAACCTTCTGGCCTTCGTTGAGGTTCTGGGGGAGAATCATGAAGTCCGTGAGGAGGTCCTGATTGGTGCCGTCAAGGGTGATGGTACCGTCAAGGAGATCCAGGTCTTCAGTGGTTCCGCCGGTGCTGTCCCATATGGCGGGTTTGTTCCATGTTCCGTCCGGGTTCAGTGTAAGGTTCAGTGAACCGCTGGTGAGAATGCCGGTGAGGATGATGTCGTTGACGGTGATTTCCCAGCTGGTGGTGTCGCCGGTATCGGCTGTTACGCTCATGTAGGACTGCTGGATGTTGAAACTCACCTTGGCAAGTGCGTGGTGGAACAGGACCGGAACACCATTATAATAATAGGTATTGGAGTTGTTGGTTACACCGGTCACTTTGTCTGCATACATGATGTCCACGTCCGGGTGCTCGCCCACATTCCATGCAGGGTAGGAGATGCCGGTTTCCGTGATGGTGGGAAGCGGAGCATCTTTGCCGTCTGCGGTGTAAGGAGAGTAGCAGATGAAATCTATTGAACCGGACTTGGGCCAGTAATATGTGGAGCCCTGGGGCGCCCAGGCGTCCTTCCCGCTGTTGTAGGCAACGGGCTGGTTGGTCATGAAAACGGTATTATCGCTTGCGGAAACACCTTTGTACCAGGCAAAAGCGCCGAAAGGAACTGCGGCATGATTGTCCTTGTAGTCCTCAGGGTCTGCCTTGGTCACGGCATTGTAGCGTGTGACCTGGAACATGACCTCCGAATTAACGTCCGGGGATTCAATCTGCCTGGTGCACGATGTAATTGCGGCAACTGCGGCAATTGTAATCAGCGTCAACTTTTTCATCTCTATCATGTTTTATTTTTTTTGGCACCCGGAGGCGGTATCACCCGCAACCGGGTTGGAAAAGCTTAAATCTGGATGGTTGCAGTTGTAGAAACGTTGGTCCAGTCGGAAACTGCGGGATCGAAGGTAATGGTTACATCCTCGGGATCGTCGTCGTGACCGTTGACATCGGCCTTTGCGGTGGGCTTGATGTTGATGGTATAGACAATGTTCTGGTTCATCTCCCATGCCTTGAGGGTGGAAATTGCCTTGATGTCGATGACCGGGTTGAAGTCTTCCTCGATGTCAAGTCCGTTTGCAAGGTGAGTGGTGATGTGAATGGTAAGCTCAATCTTCTGGGTTCCGTCCTCGAGGATCTGGGGCATTACGAAGCCGGATGCTGCGTTGAGGTTCTGTACGTCGGTGGTAAGAAGAACGCCGTTGGGATAAGTTGTGGCATCGATAAGTTCCTGTTCTGCAGTGGCACCGCTGAGGTTTGTCCAGACGTTGTATTTGTTGGAGCCAACAGTGGTAAAAGGCTTGTTCCAGGGGATGGTCACGCCTTCTGCGTCGGTGTTAAGTGTAAGGGTGCAGTCACCGGTTGTCTTAAAACCGGAAATCTTGGCGCTGGTCACATATACGTCCCAGGTTGTGGTTGTATTTGTCTTTGAATCCGTCCAGGAAACAAAGTTTGCCTTTATGTTGAAGCTGAGCTTTGCCAGGGCGTGACGGAAGATGGTGGGAACACCGGAGTAGCCGGACTCGACACCGTCCGTAACGGCATTGATGTTCTTGGAGGCGATTGCCTTGTCTGCATACATGTAGTCAATGTTTGCAGCGGCTGTGTTGACACCGGTGTACTTGATTGTGGTAGGCGTAATCTCCGGATTGCTGTCTGCGGTGGCGTTGGTACCGTTGAAGGGAGAGTAGGAAATGAACTCCACGGAGCCGGTCTTGGGCCAGTAGAAGGTGTTGTTCGTGGTTTTCCATGCGCCGCTCACCAGGTCTACTTCTTCGTTGACCATGAATTTGGTGGGTGCATAGCCTGTGGTGGTGAACCAGGAATAAGTACCGAATGCGCCGTTGTTGTAAACTGAACCTGCGGCTTTGGTCTGTACGGCCTTGGCTACCTCGAAGGTGATTTCCTTCTGGAGCTCGGGGGCGTCAACCTTGGAGCATGCGCCCATAACCAGAGCTGCAGCGGCAAATAAGATAAGCTTTTTCATGATATGTTTTTCTTTAATATATTCTTTATTAATTCTTTGCGGCCAGGGGCGGTAATCAGCCGCCCGGGGCCAAAACAAGCATTATGGTTTAGTATTTGTGTATGTCGGATGCTTAGTCGTCGAACTGGTTGAGGTCGATGTCGGTGGAGTAGACGTCCGTCCAGTCTGCGACTGCGGGATCGAAGGTGACGGGCACGGTGCTGTAAGGATTGATGGAAATCCTGTAGGTGATGTTCTGGTTGTCTCTCCAGGCAGTGATGGTGCCGTTGTTGAGACGTACTTCGGAAGTGACTTCCTCAGATGCCCAAACGGTAGGAGCGCTGGTGTACTTGATCTTGATTGTGTAGTTTACAACCAGTTTCTGGTCCTTGGTGGTTGCGATGGGGTCTACGGTAAGGTCCGTGGGGTCGTCGTCCTCTCCAAGTTCCTGGGGAAGAAGGATGCGGGTCTTGTTGAGGGAAGTGTAGTTGGTGGTGGAAGATACCACGGATGCATCTGTCCCGTCAAGCAGGGTGAGCTCAATTGCGCTTGAAGGAGCGTAGTCGTATTCTGCAAGGTTTGCAGCAACGGTGTGGTCGGATGCCCATTTTGCACCGCTTGCAGGGTTCTGGGTGAAGGAACCCTTCTTGTCAATGTTCTTGATGTCTACGTCGTTGAGGACAACCTTAATCTCGCTCACGTTGGGGTTCTTGCGTCCGATAGCACGGAACGCGAAGCCAATCTGGCAGAGGGCGTGGTTGAACACGGTGGGAACACCGGTGAAGGCGCCTTCGGGGTCGGTGTCGTCGGTAACGTCTGCGCCGTTTTTGTTGGTGTTCTTGGTGCAGTCTGCGGCAAGGTTGGCGTACATGAGGTCTACGTTGGTGTTGTCAACTATGGTGTAGTTGGTGAAGAGGAAACCCTTTGCCACATCGTAGGTGGGAACTGCGGAGTAACCGTTGTCTTTGCCTTCTGCGGTGTAGGGAGAATAGGATGCAAACGTGATGTAACCGGTCTTGGTCCAGTAGAAGGCGGTGGTAGGAGCCCATTCCTTGTTGGTGGCGTCGTAGGCAACTTCCTGGTTGTTCATGAACACGAAGTTCTGGTCTGCGGTTTTGCCTTCCCAGTTGTTCTGGGTCCACCATGCATAGTCGCCGAAAGGTACGGTCTTGGGATACTCAAGGCCCGCGGTTGCCTTGGTCTGCTGGAGGTGATTGATTACGGAGAACCGGATAGTGGTGTCGGGACGGGGATCGTTGATCTCGTTCCTGGTGCATGCTGCCATAGCTGCGATGGCGGCGATTGCGATGATCAAATACTTTTTCATAATGTTTGTTTTATTAATATAGTGGCACCCCCGGGCAGGGTCAGCCGCCCGGAGATGAAATCTTTGGAATTAAGGCTGAGGAACAACGATGCCTTCCGGGTCAATGTTGATGAAATCGTCGGCGTTAGCCTCCACAGCGTCGTAGTCTTCCACTGCAGGGTCGAAGGTAACCTTCTCCGTGACGGGGTCGATGATGATGTGGTAGGTGATCTTCTTGTTTGATTCCCACTTGTCGATGCTGTAGTTGGTGCTGGCACCCTTCATGAGGTCGTGAAGGTCTGCTACTGCATCAATACCGACGGTGCGGATTTCCTCCATGAACTTGGTTTCACCGTGGAAAGCCTGGACCTTGTAGATGAGCTTGAAAGCCACATTCTCGGTGAGCTGGGGCATAACGGTGCGCCATGCAAGGAGCTGCTGAGGATCACCCTCGCTTACGGTTGCGTTGACGGGCAGGGTGAGGACAGTTTCCTGGTGGAGCTGGATGAGCTCGTTGGTGTTGCCGGGCTTCCAGCCGCTTACAACGTCGTTACCGGTCTGGGTGCGGGTCCACTGCTGCTCGGTGGTGTTGAGGGCGGCATCTGCGGCAAGTGCATCAGCGTTCTCAAGGGTGAGGGTGCCCTTGTTCACAGGGTAGATCTGGGACTTCTCGTTGTTGCCGTTGATGTTGTAGTTGTCAAGGACCTGGACTTTCCAGATGGTGTTGGCAGATTTATCTTTTTCAGGAATCTGAATCTTGACGTCCATGTAGAGCTTAGCAAGCATGTGGCGGAAGAGAGTGGGAACGCCCTTAGTTACGTGGGTCGGTGTTGTTGCATTCTCAGTGCCATCTACAGCATAAGTGCTCTGATTTGCGTTGAAGTGGAGGGCAGCATCGGCAACCAGAATGTTGTCGGTAGCGGCGATGGTCTTGTCCGTGTAGGAGAGGGTGACGGTCTTCTTGTCGGTGCTTACGGTCTCTGCGGGAGCCTGGGTACCGGCATAGGAGTAGAAGTTGATGTAACCGGTCTTGGGCCAGAAGTAGTCATTCTCGGTAGCCCACTTGTAGATGCCGGTGCCGGTAGTGACCTTTGCGGGTGTTGCGGCATTGTCCCATGCAAATACATCGTCGTTCATGAATTCCACGGCATCGCCGAGTTTAGGGAACTGGTAAGCATAGGTGTGGAACTGGTAGAGACCGTCCTCTGCGTTTGTGAGGGCTACGTTGGCTTTGGTCTGGGCGGCGTAGTTGGCTACCTCGAAGCCAATCTTGTTGGAGTCCGAAGTTGCGTTGAACTCAACTTCGTTCTTGGAGCAAGCGGCCATTGCTACAATGGCGGCAGCTGCGATGAT